>ULTU01015680.1_pt1 | contig 33308 bp, 40 predicted proteins | sample 1957861 | NCBI WGS metagenome assembly ULTU01 (sample SAMEA4835742, study PRJEB28245) | human gut metagenome | biome: gut microbiome; material: fecal sample | place: Denmark | collected 2008
CCGCCGCCGCACCGCTTGTATGTGCGCACAACATCTATTTTGATACGTCAATGTTGAAAGCGAACATTTTGCGATATTGCGGCAAAGAGTATTACGACGCCAAAGCCGAGGACGCATTACACAAGGGAAAGCGCATTGATACAATGATGAAAACTATTAAATTTGTAGGCGCATTGTATCCAAATGGCAAGCCGGGGAAATTCCCCAAATTGGAGGAATTATATACAAAGTTGTTCCCCGGCGAAACATTCCCGGCGCACGACGCATTACAGGACGCAAAGGCATTATGCCGATGCGTCCCTAAATTGGTTGAATTGGGGATTATCGAGTTGAAGCAAAAGGAATACCCGGCGGAGCAATTGAAGTTGGAACAAGAACCAGCAAAAACAAAGATGGTAAAACGTGCTATTGGGTTTCACGACCCAACCCCGGGTGTTGATGCGAAACCGGAAAGTAAAGTGAAACAGATGTTGAACGAAACGGAATTTTAAACATGGAAGAAAAGAAATTTTGTATTGACTGCGTTGATTACCCCGTTTGTATGTTGTCCGGGCGATGCGCTGACGATGAACCGTGTGACGATTACAAAGAAGATGCCGACCCGGCGGAACCGGGAAACGATTAAATATTTATTCTTATGAGCGAAAAAACAAATGTCATGCCAGTTCCTACGAAAGAAAAGTTTTCACTCTCAAAAGTGAAATTGTTGAAAGATGGTGGATTAGATGTTCACTTTGAGGTAACGGAAGTTGTCGGAAACGAGAGCTACACAAACAAGTATCACGTGTTGAGCGCAAAGGACATACACCCGGATTTGCGGAAATTGTTCAAAGACCTTTGCCCGATTATGGGGCGTGTGTTCAATATCACGTCTTTCAAAAGCATGATTGCAACCCCGGATTTTAAGGCGACAAAAAAACAAATAGAAATTGCCGATTCTTTCGCAAACGAATGTTTGGAAAACATTGAAGTAAGGGGCGTTTCTTTGTCGGGGCAAGATGATAATGTAGGCGTCGTTCTCACTGGATTGTTTACCGTATCAAACAATCAGAAAACCGCAATCAACACCCCACGTATGAAATACGCCGTTGAAACGTTCGGTTTTGAGGAAGAGTTGGAAAACATTGTGTGCGACATTGAAAACGAGGTTTACGAATTTCTGTTTGATGGGAAGAGGGCGCAAATGGATTTGTTCGGGGCTGATGGGGAGCCGAACCCGTTAGTTTACGGAAATGATGCAGACAACGAAAATGATATGTTCCCGGAGATGGAAGACCCAGCAGACGATATGTAATGGAGCCAATATTGTTGACCGAGCGTTACGAATATGAATATTGCGTCGCTCGTGGCTACGAGCCGTTATTGGATATTCGTAACTTCCGGTTAGATATTCGGTTGCGTGTTGAGATACAACGGGAATTGTTCGGGCATTGCGTTTTAGGACGTGGCGACATTCCCGTTGCCAACCAACGGTTTTTCCGGTGGGTTTGGGAGCATAAGCCGCACAGATGCGGGGAAACGTTACGACCTTTGCACAATTTTTCGGCAACGTATTGTTCCCATATTTTACCTCGTGGAGCATATCCAGAAATGGCGCATGACCCACGGAATATCAACATACTTTGCTTCGAGATGCATAACCGTTGGGAGAATGGCGACCGTGAGAAAATGCGAATATATCCGGGTAACGTCCGGATTATTGAATTGCTTAAAAACGAATATAGAAGTTTGAGAATATGAGGACGAAAAAAAGGACAGTAGATTACGGGGCGATTTCCCGCCGCTCAATCAAAAGTGATTTTAGACGAGTACAAACATACTCGGAAAGGGAGAAACGCCCACAAATTGAAAATCCGCCCGAAATAAATGCAGAAAGACGAGTTTTGTTTGTTGGCGAAAATTCAAGCTATTATAAACTGCGTTCTTTCCTTGTTGGTAAATTGGTTCGGCTGGTTGAAGAATCAAGCGTCGGCGGCTGGGTTTGCGAGTTCGTGCATGAGGACGACCGCAAAGCGATAAATAATGCCGCCGGATGGTCGGACGGTAAGAAACAATATTTATTGGACTGCGTAAAATTCAAGTGATGAAAATAAAACCAAAAACCGGATATAAAATTGCGTTATACACGTTCGTGACGTTGACGGTTGCGTCTTATATGTGGGCGGTGTATAGTATCATTAGGTGGCTAATCTAAAACATTAAATTATGAGTGTAAACAAGGTTATTTTGATGGGGTATACCGGAAAAGACCCCGACGTCAAAACGTTCGATAATGGCGGAGTTGTCGCACAATTCACGTTGGCAACAACCAAAAGAGGATTCAAGACAAAAGACGGCAAAGAAATTCCGGAACGTACCGAGTGGCACAATATAGTATTGTCAAATGGGTTGGCGAAGATAGCCAGCCAGTACGTTAAAAAGGGCGATAAATTATACATTGAGGGGGAATTGAGAACCCGTTGTTATGATGACAACAACGGCGTTAAACATTTTATTTCCGAGGTTTACGGGTATGATATGGAGATGTTGACGCCAAAGAAAGACGGACAAGGCGTGGGGCGGCAAGGGGCAATTCCAACGCCACCAACGCCAAATCCGGATGATTTGCCGTTTTGAGAATAATGTTTGAAATTGAAATGAAAATCCCAGCGGGTTCCCGTCTGATTGGCACCAGGACAAAAGGGAATAAGGTTATTGCGGTTTGTGAGTTTATACAGCCGAAACAACCGGAATCGGAGCCAAGACGACCGATTGGTTATGCAGTCAACTCGCTGGGAATAATAAAAAAAGAAAAATAATATGCAGTACAGCAACAAGGATTACAACCCGGAAAAGCACGACCGATGGCATGCGTTGACCGTAAAGCAACCATACGCTAATTGCTTGGTAACGGAGGCGTACAAGGACGAAAACGGTATTGTTTACGGGGAAAAGTCAATTGAAGTTCGGAGCAAAAACACGTCATACCGTGGCGACCTGTTGATATGTTCCGCAGCGTCCCCGACTTATCCGGGAATGGAAAGCGGCGTTACGTTGGGATTGGTCGAGTTGTACGATGTGAAGCCGATAAAAGAGTTCACGCCGGAGGATTGGGAAAACACCCGGATTCCAAAGGAGAAGAGGGCGAAAATACCAAAGGGTTTCGGATGGATGATGCGCAACCCAAGACGTGTTATTGAAATGCCAATTAAGGGGCAGTTGGGTATCTATAATCTCGTATATACAAAACACGAAATAATACAATACCCCCGGAAAATGGTAATTGACAAAAAAAGTTGGGAACAGATAAAAAAACAGATAGAGAAATGAAAATAATCGGATTTCATATTGGACGTATCGGGCTTTATTTGTATATGCAAAGTTTGAGGAAGTATAAGCAGTTCTATTTGATGCCCGGAGTTATGGTTGAGGGCGTAAAAGGATATGGCTTTTATTTTGATTTTGAAATTAAATTTCTTTGCTTTGCCGTTGGCGTTCGACTGGCATGGATAAAATCCAAAAGAAATCATTAAATTTGTGATGAAAACATTAAAAATGTGAGCGATGAAAGAAATAACAAAGATATTGCCATTGAACGAGGCGGCAAAGATACAGACAGCCGCAGGCGAATATGATTGCACAATTACAGAACTGGCGGTAATAGGCGGAGGAAAAGCGAGAATTGCAATTTCCGGGACGGAGGAAAATTTGGAATCCTTGCTTAATTCAATTACTGATGAGGACAAAGAAACCGCAACCGTTTGAACCGGGTAGGCAATATAATCCCGGCGAACGTTCTGTTTACCGAGATTCTATTGTAGTTGCAGAAACATGGTTTACCTCAACAAAACGAATTGTTGAAAAGTTCGGAATGTCTCTGTATAAATGCGGATGTTGTGCAATCAAGAAAGAGGATTGTCCGGCTGTTGGGTTGAGATGCCATTGCACCAGCCGAACAGATGGAAAGACGATATATTTTAGATTTGTACGTTTTATTAAAAATAGCAGAAATGGAAAAAAATATTGATTTAAACAAACCCCATTTGATGCGGAAACACCCGCAGAAGGAACCGGAAAGTCCAGTTTGTGGGAATTGCAGTAACTTTGAAAATGAAGATGCGGAGGGCGGCGGATTTTGCAACGAGCAAAACAGAATGAGGCATTGCAGTTGTATTGCGTGCAATCAATGGCAGGAAAGACAGACCGCCGAGGAATACAAACAATTTGAACGACGTTTTAATGCAATACAATAATGGCAAGTGTCAAGGAGTTGAAAGAAACAATTGAAAAAGCGATAATTGAATTTTCAAAGGAAAACGAAGTTGACAGTATGAACGTTCATGTTACAATACAGAAGAAAGTGAAATGTAATATGGTAGGTTCTGTTTTGGATAGTTGGTTAGAGGCAGAAACAGAAATAAACATAAAATAATATGAAAAAGGATTTTATCAAAGAATTAGCCGAGTTGATTAATAAACACAGCTTGGAAAAAGAAATGGGAGATACCTCGGACTATATTTTAGCCCAAGTTTGCGTTGGTGCGATGGCGGTATTTTCGGAAGCAATCGCCCGTCGTGATGAATGGCACGGATTCAGAAAGGCAGACGAAAAGAACGCAAAAAGGAATGATTGCAATATTTGCAAAGACCGTTTCAAATGCGCCGATTACATAAAAACGCAGTCAATTTCAAGTCTGATTCAGCGTTGCAAGACCACAAAAGACAGAGAGGAAAAAGCGGCGATTGCCGGATTGCTTAAACAGATAAATGCCGATGCGTCCGTGGAGCCGGCAAGGGATATTCTGGAGGCTGTGAAAGAAGTTGCCGAGATGTTGAGAAAGGTTTTGGGCGCACGTGTTGAGATACGACGCATTGAGATACCCGAAAAGAAACCCATAATCAGAAAGAAGCCAAGAAGAAGCCAAGAAAGGAGGGTGAAATGAACAGAGTGATTGCAATGTTGGATAAATTGAAAGAGCCAACGGCGGTTTGACAAGTAAAAAACGCCCCGGAATTTCACCCGGGGCTTTGCCGCATATAGACGGAAAGTGAAACGAGCTAAAATTAGCCCCATACAACGATGATAATTCAAAAGACGATAAAAGTATCAAGGAACAAACAAAACTCGCTCAAAACGAAAATTACCCGAAAATAACGAGCAAAGGGGAAGCGATGTTTTGAGAGAGAAGCAAAGTAAAATGGCTTTATCATTATAAGAGGTTTGAAAAAAATGGAAGCGAGTAAAAGACAAAGAGGTAGACGCCCGAAAATGTGCAAACGTACAAAAGACCAAAGGGAGTTTGATTTGGCTTTTTGTTCAAATCTGTTTTTGCGTGGGTACACGTATAGGGAGATTTCGGAAAGGCTGAATGAGGAAAACGCACGGCGTGGCGTAGGCTATACCATAACAAAACAAATGGTATACTGGGATATGCAACAATTGCTAATTGAGTGGAAACGTGAACGTATGGAAAATATCGACGATTACGTGACGCAAGAATTGCGAAAGTTGGATAAAATGGAGGTTGAATTGTGGGAGGCATGGGAACGTTCAAAGACCGGGAAATTGCGAGAAAAAAGCAGACGAAATGCAAAGCCCCGGAAAGTGCTGGAAGATGGCGACAACCCGGAATATTATGGTTACGAGGAAGCCACCACGGAAACGTCCGCCGGAAATCCCCGATTTTTGGATTTGCTTTTGAACGTGCAGCAACGCCGGGCAAAGATGTTGGGATTTGATGCGCCGATAAAAGTGGATATACCGGGATTGAGCGAAAATATAAATAGCGATGCGCCGAAATATGATGTCGCCGCAATACCGGAGGATTTATTGTTTGCGGTTGCGGATAAATTGCAATCGGCGGAGTACACACGAGTGTTAGCAGAAAAGGGGGTAACGGATGGCGACACGTAAGAAAACGGCAAGTCCGGCAAAGGAACAGGAGTATAAGAATGAAATATGCGACAATTGCGAGTTGGCGACATGGGTAACGCATTTGCACCAGCATATAGACCGCTGCGGGAAACCTATTTGTTTGACGTGTCCGAACAAAACGTATTTAATTGTACGAGGTTGTAAGGCATGCCGATATTTTGTAAAGAGAAAGGAGAAAAAGCAATGAATAATGAGGAATTGTTGAGAATGTACGCTGCCATTAAAAGCAATCCGGGCGAAATAGTAAAAGAGGCGGCACGACATAGGTTGATAAACTTTGCTCGGTACATGCAACCGGATTTGACTTTGGAGCCGTTCCACGTCGTCTATTATACTTTATTGGATATGTTCGCACACGGAAAAATACGAAAAATGATTGTGCAAATGCCGCCCCAGCATGGGAAAAGCGAGGGGTCAAGCCGAAAAACACCGTCTTTCATGCTGGGTTTAGACCCGGATAAGAAAATATGTATCGGTTCTTATGCGGCGACCATTGCGAGGGATTTTAACCGTGACGTTCAAAGGATAATTGATACCCCACGATACCGGGAATTGTTTCCGGAAACGATTTTGAATGGCTCAAACGTTGTCACAATGGCTAATACTTATTTGCGAAATTCTGATGTTATAGAAATGGTTGGGCATAAGGGGTCATTGCGTGTTGTCGGTCGTGGCGGTTCTCTGACGTCAAAAACTGTTGATGTCTCTATCTTGGACGATGTTTATAAAGATTATGCCGAGGGTAACAGCCCGATTGTACGTAATGCGGCGTGGAGGTGGTACACGACCGTTGTACGCACTCGATTGCATAATGATTCGCAGGAACTGATTGTTTTCACACGTTGGCATGAAGATGATTTGATAGGACGTATTGAGAAAAGCGGAGAAACGGTTATTGATATACAAAATTGGGACGATGTGAAGAATATCCCGGCGGGTGCATGGGTTCGTATAAATTTTGAGGGGTTGAAAACCGGGGAACCAACAGAGATTGACCCAAGGGAACCAGGAGCGGCGTTATGGGATAAACGACACAGCCGGGCGAAATTGGAGGGACAAAGAGCATTAGACCCAGTGCAGTTCCAATGCTTGTATCAAGGGAACCCCGGAAGCGCAGAGGGTAGATTGTACCGAAACCCGTTCAGAACATACGTTGACAAATCAGAATGGGGAATATATGTGCGTAGCGGAAATTATACCGATGTGGCGGATGAGGGCGACGATTATACGTTTTCGGCGTCTTATGACGTATACAAATCCGGCAATGAAGCATGGAACGAGCAAAAGAAAAGGTTTGAGCCAATACTGTATGCCTTAATTACCGATATGGTTTACACGCAAGAAAATACAGATGTAACAGCCGTTACCGTCCCGGCAATGATTAACCGGAATGGTACACAAAAAGCATGGATTGAAAGCAACAATGGAGGTTCAGGATTTGAAAAGTTGATAAGAAAAAAGATAAAAGCGATTTCAGAACCTTTTTATCAAGGTGCCAACAAGGAAAGCCGAATTGTGACAAATTCGGCAAGCGTCAACGCCCAAATTATAATGCCGTTGGGCTGGGAAGAGCGTTTCCCAAAGATATACGAACACGTAACCGGATTTTTGCGAGATTTCTCGGCAAATGAACACGACGATATAGAGGACGGTTTGACCGGGATATATGAAAAGGAGATTGCAGATGGAAATGTGCTTCCATACGCACACGCAATCCGAGGCGTAAAAAGGCGGAACTGACAAAATATTTTATGATTGGAGGTGTTCACGACCTTACTGCAATAAGGTTAGAGCGAAAAATTTATCAATTACTTTCACGGGGTTGCACAGAATGCAGCCCCTTTTTTGTTGAACATATCGTTGATTTTGTGCGTTTTAGTTTGATATGCAAAAACTTTGCATTAAATTTGCAATGAGTAATGGGGCAAAGGGTTAGCCCGAAAAGGTAATAATAAGGTTTTAATATTAAAAATTTAAGATTATGGCTATTTGTAAATGCCCGGCAGCAGCAGCGTTGCCAAACATTCCAAATTTCACATGTGCCGAGAGTTTCGGACAGATTCAAAAAGTAGCGTTTCAACGTCTGTATAAAAGTGCGGGCGGAAAAAACTCATTTACAACAGAAGCCGGAATAGGCAAATTGGCGTCGTGGTCGACGTTGTCGACAGCGGAGGATGACACGAAAATTGTCATTTCGCCGTATATCCAAGCACCGACAGCAGAAGCGGGCGCACCTCGTACGTTCGGCGGAGGAAATGAAACGCTGGGCGGCATAGAAGAAATTATTGGTCGTGAACCAACACCGTTTACCGGAGTTATACGAAAAATGCCGCAATCATTGATTAAGGCATTGAAAGAATTGCAGTGCGAAAGCGATTCGCAGAATTTGGGCGTTTATCTGTTTGACGAAAACGGTTCAATTGGAGCATTGCAAGACCCGACAACGGCAACAACGTATTATCCGATTCCAATTCGTTCTTTGTTCATTGGGGATAAAACTTTGGGCGGACTGGAGGCACCGGATAGCAACGCAGTACAATGGTCGTTCTTGCCCAACTGGTCGGACGATTTGGCTATTTTAACACCGGAGGATTTCAACCCGTTAACAGACTTGAAAAATGCAGCAGAATAAGACAACGAAAGTGTTGTTGGAGTGCAAGGCATTGAACGCAACACGTGAATTTGATGTATCGCACGCCGAAAGGTTGTTGAGGATGCAGAAAAACGGCGGATGGCAGTTGCCGGAAAACTCAAAATTTGAATTTAGCAAAGAAAATGGGCTTAGATACAAGAGAAATAAGAAAGCAGATAACGGAGCCACGGAACAGAATGGCGATAAGTAGGGCGATTTACCACCAAAACCGCATACGATTCCATGCGGAAAAGGCGTTGACGCCGTACATTACGCAACCCGTGACCGATTTTCTGGCTTATGTTTCAAACCTTATCCCCGCAGACAAATTCAAAGTGTTCAAAACATTGTTCCGTTACCCCGTCAAAACAAACGAGGTAACGGGCGTTTGTTTTGACAAGTTGAGCCGCATTTTTGACGGTCGTAACCCAGCGTTCAATTATCAGTTCATGAACAGCGAGCAAAGGGACGATTGGGAGTATTACAGACAGAACGTATTGAAAGAACCCGAAATATGGAGTACCAAGGGATGGGAGTATTTCAAAACCGAAATAAATAGCATATTAATTGTTGATTTGCCAAAGGAGCAATCCCCCGGCGATAGTTACCCGGAACCATACTTTTATTGGTTGCCAATTGAACACGTCATTTCATACGAGGCTGACAAGACGACGAGCGTCATGCGTTGGATAATATTTCGGCAGGACGACAACCGTATTGCCGTAATAGATGATGAACGATACCGGGTGTTTGCCGAGGAAAAAGGCAATATTGGCGAATTGCTGATTGATAGCCCGCATGATTTGGGATATTGCCCAGCTCGGTTTTTTTGGGATGAACCATTAAGTTTGAGAGAACCGGACGTTAAGGCGTCACCTTTGACAGACGAGTTGGAGAGTTTAGACTGGTTTCTGTTTTATCATTTGTCAAAGAAAAATTTGGATATGTACGGGGCTTACCCGATTTATTCCGGATATGAACAAAGTTGCGATTTCACGAATGGCGAAAACGGCGATTATTGCGACGGCGGATTCTTGAAAGACAAACAAGGGTTTTATAAATTAGACCAAGCAGGGTTGTTGATGCGTTGCCCTAAATGTGGCGACAAGCGTATTGTTGGCGTTGGTTCGTTCGTGGAAATACCTATTCCGGACGGCGACAAACAGCCGGATTTGCGAAACCCGGTGCAAGTGTTGACCGTTGACCGCAATAGTTTGGATTATAACGTTGACGAGGAAGAACGATTGCGTACAAACATAATTACGGCGGTCGTCGGCACCAACGAAGAAATAACAACACGAGACGCATTGAACGAACAGCAAATTAAAGCCAATTTTGAAAGCCAAAGCACTGTATTAAACCGAGTAAAAAAAGGCTTTGAGGCGGCGCAGAAGTTTGTTGATGAAACGGTTTGCCGTTTGCGTTATGGCGATATGTTCGTTTCTGCAAAAATCAATTATGGCACCGAGTTTTATTTGTCCGATGCAACCCAGTTGCGAGAACGTTATAAGCTGGCGAAAGAGAGCGGAGCAAGCGAGGGGGAATTGGATGCGCTACACAATCAGATTATCGAAACGGAGTACAGACACGACCCGATACAGAAGCAACGTATGCTCGTGTTGGCAGAGCTGGAGCCGTACCGACATTTGACACGTTCCGAGGTGATGGAATTGTACGAGAAACAGCTAATTACGGAGGAAGAATTGCGCATTAAGTTGAATTTCGCTAATTTTGTGCGGAGGTTTGAGCGAGAAAATACAAACATTTTGGAATTTGGAAACCAAATACCTTTTTCCAAGAAAATTGAAGTAATAACAAATAAATTTTATGATTATGCGAGTGAAAGCAGAAAAGGAGGGTAGAACAAAGGACGTCGGATTGCTGGACGTTACCCCGGAAAATTTCATTGTGCCGAAAGGCGAAGAACATCTTTACCATTGTCGTATTGAGGTTGTGAAATTCAACCAAGAAACGGGCGAAAGAATTTCACGACCACGTATGCAAGTTTTCGGCAAAAAGTTCTTTGAGACGTTCGGATTGCACAATTTGCGAAAAATGGGTTATAGAGTTGACATTATGCACGACCCGAACGTGTGGGCGGCGGCGAACAAAGAAAAGATTGAAGCCAGAAAACAAGCACAGGCAGAAGCGGCAGCAGAGGCAGAAGCGGCAGCAAAGGCGGCAGAACGTGAGCAAATGAAAGCCGAAATTATTGCAGAACTGACAGCCGCCGGAGTTATACCAGCAGAACCAAAGAAAGCCGGACGAAAACCAAAAGCCGAAAAAACAGCAGAGGAAGCGGCAGGCGATAGCTCGGAAAACAACGAGAATGTTTAACCATTAAAAATTACGAATATGGCACAGATTGCACAGCAAGACAATTTGGTTATTGAAGTAGCCACAACCGCCGCAGCATTGGACGGCGACACAAAGAAAAAGTTGATTGAATGTATTGAGGGCGGAACAATTACCGATGTCATTTTGGTAACAAAAGAGGTTGAAAATAAAATCAGCCATGCACGTGTTGTTAGTTGGTTGGTTGACACAACCGGGGATTCCCCAAAATACACAATTGATATTGTTGACGCAAACAGCGGAGCAGTAGCAGCAGTAGCACTTAATTAATTCAAAGGGTAAGAATATTATGTTGACGAGAGAAATTTTAGTTGCAAATGCGGCTTTGTCGGGATTGTCTGACGAACAGATTGCAGCGATAACGACATTGTCGCAAAATGACGAAAACAGCGTTATTGCCAAAAAAACGGGCGAAATCTACGGGGCTTTGGACGCCGACATTTTGGCGGTTTCCGGTATCGCTAAGAATGGTGTTGAAAAAACGTATGATTACGCAAAACGGGTAATGGGCGAAATGAAAACAAAAGCTGATGGCGCAACTGGGTTGCAAACGCAGATTGATTCATTGACCAAGGAAAAAGCCCGTTTGGAAAAGGCAATTGCCGATGGTGCGGCAGATACGGAAACCGTGAAAGCATTGAAGCAGGCAAAAGCGGATTTGCAGAACGTGACAACGCAGTACACCGAGTTGACAACCAAGTATGAGGCAGAAAAGGCAAACCATGAGAAAGAGTTGTTCGGGGAGAGAATTAACAACGCATTGCAGACAGCCGCCGCCGGGCTTAAATTCAAAGCCGGATTCCCGGAAAGTGTAACAAAGGTCATTTTGGCGCAGGCGACCGAAAAAGTAAAAGGAATGAACCCGGAATATATAGACGACGGAAACGGCGGAAAGGTTTTGGCGTTCAAAGATGCAAGCGGCGCAATTATGCGCAACCCGAACAATCAGTTGAACCCATTCACGCCCGCCGAGTTGCTGACAAAAGAATTGGAAACGATGGGAGTGTTGGAACAGCAAAGAAAACAGCAAGGCAGCGGCACGGGTTCGCCCACAGGCGGTGCCGGAGGCGGCGGAATTACTTTGGATGTAAGCGGAGCCAAAACGCAATCAGAGGCTTACGAACTCATTACGAAACAATTGATGGCGCAAGGCAAAACGGTAGGTTCCAAAGAGTTTGACGAAGCCATGAGAAAGGTTTGGCAAGAAAACAGTATCAACAAATTGCCGGAGAGATAACCGGGTAATGGGTAAACCCGCATTGATAACAAATTTAAATAAAAAAAACTATGAGTTTAATTGCAACAAGATTACAGAATTGGCGAGTAGAAAACCCGGAGTTAGACCGAAATATGACCCGCCCGTGTGAGTATGGCGCATTAGATTTTTTCATTGAACAGACTAATGCCGGAAATTCCATTTTGTCCCCACAATTGCGTGAACGTGCGTTTGCCTCAATCGGCAATACAGTACAGATTCCGGTTATCAATTACGATGGCGACGTTGCGGTTAGCAACGTTCGTACGTGTGTTATCCCGGATGATGAAAACACGTCCGCATTGTATACCGTGGTTTGGGCGACATATTCCGTCGGCTTTACAATGGTGCCACGCTTGTATATGAACAACGAAATTTCGTATGACCACGATTTCAACCGCAAAATGGAAAAGGTTTGCAGAGCGTTTGCAAATGCTTTAGACCAAGCCGCCGTTGCAGCGTTGGAGGCAGGAAAAACCCAAGTGTTGAAAGACAAGTTGAATTACAATTTCGCTGGAAATGTTATTGAGGTTCCAACGCAGATGGCAACCGAAATAATGGGCGATGTCAACCCAATTATGCGTGCTAGTTGTTATCCCGGTTTGGTTCACGTTGTAGGTAACGCCGGAATTGATAGCATTATCAGAAAGTTGGCACAGCACGGTATCTACAACGACGTGAACAAGCGCATGGAGTACGAAAACAAAGTGTTCCATTACTCAAATAACGTTGTCAACGAGGCTGGCAAAAACGGTACATTCTTCGCCGTAGAGGATGGCAACGTTGGTGTTTTGACCCGTGTTGACCGTGAGGCGTTGAACCGCACACGTGCGAATTTCCACGAATGGGACGTTGTACGTTTACCTTACATTGATTTGCCCGTTGGTTCGCACTACTATACCGCCGTTGGCGACCAGTCACAGACAGCAGGCGCAGCAAGTGACGACATGACGTGCAACGTAAAAGAATATTTCGGATTCAGCGCAGACGTTGCGTTTGTAATTGCATACAATAGCGACCCGACAACCGTTGCAAATCCGATTATCAAAGCGCAGATTGCAGCACGTGCGGAAAATGTGCCATTGGGTACGCCCGTATATGTTACCAATTCGCAGAATTCGCCGATTTACACGCAGACCGTTTAATTTCGGCTTCAAGATTAACAACAAGGGGGCGGGGAAAATCCCCCGTCCCCTTTTTAATTATCAGTAATTATGTATCGGATTAAAGAAATACAAGACGCATTATTGCACGTAGTTGGCTGGGAGCAATCATTCGACCCAGCAAAGGCAATTGACAATTATATGACTGAAACGGAAAGCGGGTTGTATTTTCAAGGTGCGCACCCGCTTTTGACGTTGGATAATATGGAGGGTATTATGCCGGATAATTGGGGGTTGCAATACCCGGAATGGAATAAGATATTGCCGTACAAAGCGGGGCAGAAAGTAAGCCATAATGGTATTGTTTGGATTGCTAAAATTGACAACACCAGCGAGGAACCAACGGCAAGCGATTTTAATGATGATTACGGAAACCCATATTGGAAACCGTATAATATGTTAACGGACTTTTTGGAGAGAATGACCCGGAACGGAATTGCAACCGCAATACAGACGTTCACGCAGATTAAGCAGTTAGATAAAGAAACACGTAATTTGTTGGAGCGAAAAACGTTCTTTGATGGTGCCGGACGCATACGGGCGACGTTGCAAAACAACCATAAGTTGGTAGGATTTGAAATTGTCCCGGTTCGTGCAATGGGAGTGACAGCGAAAATTGAAAAGATAGGTTTGCAAATGACGGGAGGAACTGGGGTTGTCCGGATGTATTTGTTTCATTCGTCGCAGACAGACCCAATAAGGACGTTTGATTTGAATTTTACCGTTACAAATGGCGGTTTTCAGTGGTTCCCATTAACTGATTGCTATTTGCCGTATATAAGCGACGAGAACAACGCCGGGGGGTCGTGGTTTCTTTGTTATAATCAAGACGAATTACCCGCCGGAATGGAAGCGATTAACGTGTCAAAGGATTGGAGCCGGGAGCCGTGCGGAACGTGCAACATGGGTTCCGTTGAGGTTTGGCGAGAATTGACAAAGTATTTGCAAGTAACGCCGTTTATGTACCATGCGCCGGAAACGTTCGCAGAATATCCGGAATTATGGGACGTTGCGCAAACCTTATACACGAGAACACAGAATTACGGGTTGAATTGCGAAATTACAATTGGATGCGATTTGACCGATTTTGTCATTTCGCAAAGGGCGATTTTCCAAACAGTGATACAACGGCAAGTTGCCGCAATTGCGTTACGCACGTTAGCCATGAACCCGAATGTAAGAGTCAATCGTAACCAGTCAAACGCAAGCCGCACAGAGATTCTGTATGAGTTGGACGGGAACACGTCCGGCGTCAGACCGGGCGGGTTGGGGTATGACTTAAAAAAGGCGTATGAGGCATTACGGATTGATACGCAAGGATTAGACCGCATTTGTTTGAGCTGTAACAACAGAGGCGTGAAATACAGAACCGTGTAATTATATAATTCAAAGGGAAAATTGTATATAATTTCATGCAAAAATTGTATTTATGAAAAAGATAACCGATTTGCGGAAAAGGGTTGCGGATTTCAACGAGGCTTTGACGTCCGGGCGGCTGATGCAGGATATTATATGGAATAATGACGCTTATATTGTTGATATGAACGCCGAGGAACAATTGTTCGAAAGGGGTATCAATCGCTTAGGCGTGGAAATTATGGATTATGCTCCATATAGCCCAGTGACAATTGAAATTAAGGAAGCATTGGGGCAGCCGACAAACCGGGTTACGTTAAGGGATGAGGGCGATTTTGAAAGTAGCTTTTTTTTGGAAGTTGGCGACAAACAATTTGAAATAAAGGCGTCCGATTTCAAGACAGAGGATTTAATAAAGAAATACGGGCGTCAGATATTAGGATTGACGGACGAAAATATTGCCATACTGATATGGCAATACATATATCCGGATTTAATGGACGAAGCAAAAAAACAAATTTATGGCAAATAAGGTAAAAGCCCCAGTTGTTGATAACCCGGAATTGTTAGACCGAATTATTGGGAGCATGCAAAACGGATTGGTTGATAATTTGCCGTGGCTGGATTATGCGTTTGGCAGGGCGGAAAGGCTTGTTAAAATGAACGCAAACCAAAAACGCTATTATACGCCAAACGTGTATTCCGGGAAAAACGAATATATGGAAGTATGCCCCGATGCGGGTGTCGGTAATTTCTGTTTCTTTTGGGTTGACGACCCGCAAAATATCAGTTGGGAACCAGGAGTTGATATTGGCATAAGAACGGCGTTTTCAATTATCTTTTGGTTTGATTATAGAAAGATATACAACGATGCGAGTTCACGCAACAAAGAGGATTTGAAGCGGCAAATATTGGACGTTCTGAACGGCGGTTTTTTGGTGCGAAATGGAAGCTACAGAATAAACAAAGTGTACGAATTGGCGGAAAATATATACCGTGGCTTTTCGTTGGATGAAATAGAAAACCAATTTTTAATGCACCCGTTCGGCGGATTCCGCTTTGAAGGCGAATTGAGTATTGGCGAAACGTGTAAATTATAAGAGTATGGAACAATTTATTTATTACATTATTGTTGTCGCATTGATAGCGGCATTTGTATTGACTTTGTTACGCAAATGGGGCGTAATTGAATGGGTACAAGTTCATGGAAACGAATTTTTTGCAAAGATGTTCAATTGCGATTTTTGTTTGTCGTGGTGGGCGTGTATTCTGATTTGCTTTTTTGCGTTAGTGTTGACCGGAAACCCCCTATATTTGGGCGTTCCCTTTTGTAGTACAATGATAACACGTATTTTATTATGAAGACGGTACAGATAAAAGGGATGAGCGTTGAAATATACGATTCAATCGAGGATTTACCAATTCTTCGATTCCACAAGTACAATAAAATGTTGTTGGTTGATGCTGGGGTTGGTTCAGATTTAGCAGACTTTGACCGCCATATTGAAAAGGCGATAAGATATGCAGCCAGCACGACGCCAAATTTGGCGATTGCGGAATTGCAGAATTTGCGCCAAAATGTGTATTTCGTTCAATCGGAGATTTCCCCTCGGTATTTGGCTTTTGCCGTATTGGTAAAATCTGTAAACGGTACGCCGTCAAATGATTTGTCCGACGACGGATTGCAGAAAACAATCAATCTTTTTTCAGATGTCCCACATTCAGAGATAACCGCCCAACTGGATGCGGTTAAAAAAAAAATAGACGATGAGTTGCGTTTGTATTTCCCCCGGTTGTTTGACGATGCAACGTTGAAAGAGTATTACGACAAATTGAAACAGAGGACGATTGTTGTATTGCGCACAATCATAGATGGTCGGGCAACCGAGGCGGATGCAAAAGAGATTGATGACATAACGGCGGAGTTGATAACGTATTTCAACCCACAAGAATTTGCTGGGTCGGATGGCGTGGAAATTAAGCATGACAGACAATTTGAGAATATGTGTTTGATTTTGTCCCAAAATTTGCACGTTGACCCGAAAAAATTTACCGTTTTGGAATATTACAACGCCTTTGAATACATTAAGGAGCAAGCGAAAAAAGCAAGCAGACTGAAAAAGCCAAAATAATGCGATTTAAGGCGTTTTATTTTTCAGACGATAATTTATATATTTGAGAAAAGAAAATTGATTGTAGGGCAAATTGCCCGAAAATAACAAAAAAATAGTCGTATGGCAGATAACAACAACCCAATTAAATATTCTGATTTGGTAAGTCCCGATAATTCAATTACTGATTTGATTAAGCAATTGGACGAACTTTCAGATACATATACAAATGCGTTGAAAAATATTAGGACGGAAGCAATTCAGTTGGCAGCGGTTCTGCAAAGGGTTTCCGGAGCGACCGAGGACGGCAGAAATACAACCAAAAAAGCCGCAGACGATGCGGAACGTTTGGCACGTGCGCAACGTGATTTGTCATTTGCGGAAAGCGAGAACGCAAAGAAGTTGGCGGAGTTGAAATTGGCACAACAAGAAGCCAACCAAATAAACAAACTTGTTGTCAAAATCAATCAGTCAGCGGAGGGCAGTTACAACAAACTTTCGGCGCAATATTCTTTGAATAAAATCTATCTGAACAACATGACGAAAGCCGAGCGAGAAAATACCGAGGAGGGGCGCAAGTTAGTTGCACAGACACGTGACATGTACGAAGAAATGAAGCGTTTGCAGGAGGCGACCGGGAAATATCAATTGAACGTCGGTAACTATACAGAAGCGTCCAACGCCATAATTGCGTATGGCGATAAATTGAAACAAACTTTGGGGCTTAACAATTCATTTGGCGAAAGCCTTTTGGCATTAGGACGTGGCGGCGCAGAAAGCAAAGGTGTATTTACAGCAATGGGCGATGGCGCAAAGGCGTTGGGGAAAACTTTGTTGGGGTTGCTTTCAAATCCTGTATTTTTGTCGATTGCCGGGGTTACGGCGGCGGGTGCGGCGTTCAAATGGTGGTACGATTATAATGCCGGATTAGTTGAGGCAACAAGGTTGACGCAACAATTTACCGGGAAAAGTGGCGATGATTTGAAAGTGTTTAGAAACGAGGTGCAAGCCGTTGCGGATTCGTTCGGCGCAGATTTCCGGGAAACATTGATTGCAACAAACGCACTGTCAAAACAATTTGGTATATCTACAAATGAGGCGTTGGAATTGGTCAAAGATGGTTTTGTGTCCGGAGCAGATGCGAACGGGGAATTTTTAGACACGTTGAAAGAATACCCGGCGTATTTCAAGGAGGCGGGAATATCGGCAGACCAATTCGTTGCCATTGTTGCCGAAACAAACAAAATGGGTATCTTCTCCGACAAGGGCGTTGACGCAATAAAGGAGGCTAATTTGCGTTTGCGTGAAATGACAACGGCGACGGCGGCGGCTTTGGACGGTATAGGCATTTCGTCGGAGCAAGTGCAGAAAGATTTGCAGACAGGAACCAAAACGACGTTCGATGTTATACAAGAAGTTTCCGCAAAATTGGCAGAATTGCCGGATAGTGCGGCAACGGTCGGGACTGCGATTGCAGACATATTCGGGGGTCCCGGAGAGGATGCCGGATTGCAGTATTTGCGCACGTTGAAAGATATTTCAACAAATATGGATGATGTTAAAGGGAAAGCCGGAGTTCTGGCGCAATTGCAGGAGGAACAATTGCAAAGTCAAATCGAGTTACAAAACGCATTATCCGGGTTGTTTGACGCCACCGGAGGAAATTTTGAAACGTTGACAACGAAAGCAAAAGTTTTTGTCAACCAAGGATTGACGGCGATAATAAAAGGGGTTATTAGTGTTATCAACTATTTTATAGAGCTATACAACGAAAGTGTTTTGATACGGGCAATTTGGAATGGAATTGTTGCCGGATTCAAAACGGCATTTGATACGTTGGGAAATCTGTTTGGGTTCTTTATTGATATAGTCAAAGCAACAGGGACCGCATTAAAGGGAGCGTTTACACTGAATTTTGACGACGTGAAAAAAGGATTGGCGGAGTATGCCGCAGCATACGGAAATTTGGTTAAAGCGCAAGTAAAGGACATGACAGAAAATTTCAAGGAGGGATTAGATGGCATGCAGAAGAAAATAAAACCGTTAACAATCCCGGTTTCTGTTGGAGATGTTCCAACGCCCAAAACAGACGAGCCCGTGACGACACAGAACCCAATCGTAACGAGGGGTAGAAACAATGAGAGAAAGACAGCGGGACAGCAGACAAAGCAGATTGAAGCGGCATATAGAAAGAATTTGGAGGCAACCCGAAAATTGCAAGATGCACAATTGCAGTTGGAAACCGACGAATGGGCAAAGCGTCGGAAGCAAACGCAATATCAATATTCCCGACAGATTGAGGATTTACAACACCAATTACAGACCGAAAAGGATTTGAGCGGAACCGGGCGTGAGGCGATAAACGCAACGATTACGGCGTTGGAACAACAGCAGACAAATGCGTTGTTGAAAATAGAGCAAGAACGGCAGTTGCAGGAATTGGCATTGCAGAAAAATGGCATTGAATTACGCTTGCAAGCGGTTGAGCAGGGAAGCGAGCAAGAACGACAATTGCGAATGCAGTTAATAGAGAATGAAAGGCAGACAGCATTGTTGCAGAATGAGCAAAAGCCGACTGGGCAACAGCAGGACGTAGGAGTGATTAATGCCGGATTTGACGTTAAAAAAGGCGCAATCGCCGATGAATATTTGCAAGCGCAATTAAAGATGTTTGACCAACAGCAAGAATTGGCACAATCGGAATTTGATTTGTTAAGAAATTCGGAAGCCCGGAAAACCCAACACCGTTTGCAAGCAGAAAAGGAACGTTTGCAAAAGGTTTTAGAATTAAACGAGCAAGCAGCGAAAAAATTGTCTGGCATTGAGGTGCAAACAATCCAAAACACAATTAAAAAGATTGACCAAGAAATTGAACAGTCAAAAGGCGAGGAAAGAGGAACAGACATATACGGGTTATTCGGCTTGAATTTGGACGACGACCAAAAGGAAGCAATCAATACGTCAATGCAGTACGCATTGGATGCGCTAAATACATTTACGGCGGCACGTATTGCGGCGGCTGATGCAGCAGTTGAACAAGCAGACAAAGAAGTTTCCGCCGCACAATCGGCGTTGGATGCAGAATTGGAAGCAAGGGCAAACGGGTACGCTAATAATGTAGCGCAGGCGCAAAAAGAGCTGGATTTGGCTAAAAAGAACCAAGAAAAGGCGTTGAAAGAACAGCAGAAAGCCCAAAAACAACAAGCAGCCATACAAGCGTTGCAGCAAATTGGAAATATGGTATCAGCAACGGCGTTGATTTGGTCGCAATTGGGTTTCCCGTTGGCAATCCCGGCAATTGCCGTAATGTGGGCAAGTTTTGCGGCGTCAAAAATCAAGGCGGCGCAACTGGCTAAACAGACCGGGGAGACTGGGGGTACGGAAACGTACGGCGACGGAACGGTTGAATATTTGTCCGGAGGTTCACACCAAAGCGGAAAAGATGTTGATTTAGGTACCAAACCGGATGGCACCCGCAGACGTGCGGAGGGTGGAGAATTTTTTGCAGTAATAAACAAACGAGGTTCGCGGCGTTTCCGAAAATTCATACCCGATGTTATTAATAGTCTTAACCGAGGGACATTTGCCCAAAAATACCTAAATGCCTACAATCAAGACGGCGTTGTCATATCTGTTACCAACACCACGCAATCAATTGACGACCTTAAAAACGACGTGAGAGAAATTAAGGAGCAGAACAAAAGACGGTATTACAACGACGGGACCGGGAAAGTTGTTGAAGTATATAAAAACCTAAAAAGACGTTATTAACATGAAGAAGTACAGATTCTTTTTTACAAATGCCTTTTGGAATTATGGCTATATAGTCAACAATTCCGGAAATTTTGTTGAATTGGCTAATTGGGCGTATTCTGATTTTATCGGCATTGAACGATATGGGGGGAATATACTATTTTCGTATCTGTCAACAAGCGGAGGTTGTTTTTATGATGCGGATTACAAGTATATAAGCGGATTTGGCGGAAGCGGAACAAACGTTTCGATACCGATACCAAGCGGGGCGAAATATATGCGATGTAATATGCAAATATCGGATATTACCAACGGCACAGCGTCAGCAGTACAAGAGCATGTTGGCGTAAATATGCTTGAACGGACAGAGTGTTTTCCAATTTATAAAGATGATTTGGCAAAGGATTATGAGTTGGAAACAAACCAAAGATTTTACCGGGCGAAATTGTCCGGCAAAATAACCTTTATTAGAAATGATTGGCAGTATATCAAATTGAAACCGTTTGATAATGTTTTTAATTTGGTTGTTGAAATAACGAATGATTACGGACAAACTTATGAACCTTATTATAAATGCCAGTTCATGAAAACCGATTGCACCTTTAATGACGACGACAAAACCGTTGAAGTACAGCCGGAAACAGTGGATGAATATAATAACGTATTAGCTGGTTTGGAAAAGGAGTATAATTTGATTGAGTTAGCCCCGGAAATTCAGTTTATAAATATAAAAAAACGTCCTTTGATTCAAATATACGTCCCTGGGGATAGTATCGTTTCTTGTTTTTTGGGCGGTACAAACTGGGAGCAGGACGCAAACGCCATTACAGACCAAAACGCCTTAGTTCATACGTATTATTTTGCGTTGTGTAATGTCTTGAAAGAAATACAAATAACAGGAGATACGAACCCAAACGTAAACGGGTTATATACGGGTAGATTGACAGAGGCAGACGAACCCGGTTCGTTAACGGGTAAATTGTATTCGTCTGATAATAACGATTACTATATTGATGTTTCGCAGGGAAAAATTCAAGGCACCCCCTCCGGGGTTGTTTCCGTTGCGATAGTTAGAATTTCAGACGATAAGATTTTATATTCATACAAGAGGTTCACAACTGGAGAACCTTTTGATATTTTGGAATTTGATATTTTGGCAGTAGATGGAAGTGGCGTAACTGGGGCAGTCCATGCGGATATGAAGAGCCATAACGTATATGCACGGTACTTGTGCGATGTTGACAAAATCGACGACTTGAATACATATCCGATACCAAGCAGTGATATTGTAGACAATAATAGGAATTATCATAGGGCGATAGGGTATGCAATAGATGTTGCATATCTGTCAAACAGATATTCAGACGAACCCACGCCGTACGGGCGTGCTGATAATGATAAATATTTTGTTCCGCCATATTCTATATACGGACAAAAGTTTTATCCAATTGCACGTTCAACGTGGCGTTATGCGTCATTATGGTTCGGATTTTATATATTCGATTGGATAGAGGAGAAAAAAGCACGAAAGACATACACGTTGCGTGACACATACAGTTTAGCGTCATGTATAAATGTTCTGTTGCGGCAGTTCGCCCCGGAAATTAAGCATGAGGCAACACCGGAGTATAGCCAATTCCTTTATTCGTCAAGCAATCCAATATCAAATTGGACGTTTCGTTTGTTCATAAGCCAAAAAAGCAATATTGTAAACGGGGAATATCAGACCCCAGCGCAAAAGGCGCCAATAACATTGCAGCAGATTACGAACATGCTGCGTGATACGTTCAAATGCTACTGGTATATCGAGGATGGCAAATTTAAGATTGAGCAAATAAAGTGGTTCCTAAATGGTGGCTCTTATAGTTCAACGCCGATTATTGGTTATGATTTGACAGAGTTAGAAAACGTCAGAAATGGGAAAAAATGGGCGTTCGCAACGTCAGAATATTCGTTTGATAAAGGAGATATGGCGGAAAGATTTCAATTCGAATGGATGGACGACGTTACAGAACCTTTTGAGGGGTTGCCAATTGAAGTTACATCTAAGTACGTAACGGCGGGCAAAATCGAGGAAATAAACATATCAAATTTTACGTCTGATATTGATTTGATGTTATTAAACCCCTCCGCAATTAGTCCCGATGGTTTTGCGTTGTTCGCAGCCGTGCAAAACGGTACGACGTGGGAATTACCCTTTACGAAACAAACCGTTGATGGGGCAGACTATTATTTGCAGAATGGTTTTTTGGCTTATATCAACATACAACCTATTTATTGGTTGTATGATATGCCAGCAAAGAATTTGATTATTAATGGAACAGGAAAATATGCAATAAGTGTTGAACGGAAGAAAAAACAAACAATCAATTTCCCGGCTGGGAAAACAGAACCAAATCCCATGCAATTAGTTAAAACATTCCTTGGTTATGGGCAAGTTGACAAACTTTCAGTAAATTTGTGTAGTAGAAGTATTAAAGCAACGTTGAAATATGATACAGAATAACAACACAAGCGTTTTGCCGTGGTACACATCAATAGAACAGCAGAACCACCGGAAAAGTTACGCATACGGGCAAATATACCCATTGTTTGCCCCGGCAAACCGATTGTTGCCGTTCCAAATAATAAGGGGAACACGTGAAAATAATGTCACGTCGGTTATCATGTACGATAAGACTGGACAACAAATTGCAGATATAACTTCAAACATGATTGATACCGGATTGCAAGTTGTCCGGTTTCAGTCATTGGGTTATGATGTTATATTATATCCGGCAATATTACCCATGCCATTAAACCAGTTTGACGGAATCTATTATTTGCGGTTGTCTGATGGCGTTCAGACATGGTATTCCGAAATGTTTACGGTTGTGCAAGACGTTTCCGGATATTTGAAAATTGATTGGTGGGACATTGAAAATTTAGTGTTTGACGCCGGGCAAATAGTGTATAAGAACCCGACTTTCAAAAATACCTTATATCTTTGCACAGAGTTAGGAAAGCCGGATTATGAATTTGAAGAGGACGGTGAGGAAAGGGATGGCTATTTTTTCCCGGAAAAACAAATATCTGTAAAGACGTTCAAATGTACTATATTGGCACCGGAATACTTATGCGATGTCATGCGCTTTATTCGGATGGCTGATTGTATACATATCACGGATAAATACGGCAGGGAATACGATTGCGACACGTTCCTAATTACCCCAAAATGGCAGACGCAGGGAGATTTGGCGAGCGTGGAAATAGAGTTTACGACGGCAACCGTTGTAAAGAAAATCGGTCGTGGATATTTAGGGGCAGGCGATTTTAACAACGATTATAATAATGATTTTGACAACAATTAAAATGGTAAGCTATGGGAAACTATGAACAATTAAAGAAAGCGATTGCCGATGAGATTAAAACCAACGGCAATGAAGAAATTACGGGTGCGATAATGCAGCGGACACTGATAAGCATTGTAAATAACTTGGGTAGCAATGCTCAGTTCGCTGGCGTGGCTGTGCCAAGCACGGTGCCGGCAGATACGGACGGCAGTGTGTTTTATCTCGCCTCCACACAAGGCACATACCCGAATTTCAGTGGTATCGAAGTCAATGCGTCCGAAATGGCGGTTTTCACTAAGAACACAGCCGGAACGTGGGTTAAGACAAGTTTGCCCATACAACATCCAACCATCAAAAAGCCCTTGTTGATAGGGGGTAATGTAGCCGCCGTTACAAAAGGTACAGGCGTGGTTCTTTCAGTGCCGACACTTAATGCCGACGGCACGGAAACAGCCTCCGAATTGAGCATTGAAGCGGCGACACCATCAAACAACGGCACGATGACAAAAGACCAAGTCAATACATTAAAAGAAGTTGATGACTTCTATACACGTATGACAGATTTTGTTATTGGCGATAATGATGATAGGGCTTTGCTAACCGTTGAAACTACACAGCAAAATAGTATAGGACTGAACTATAAAACGCTGGACACTGTCAATGGCAGTAAAACGACACAACGCAAGATTATTCCCGCGGTTAATCCTGCGAGCGGCTTAGCAGGAGCCGCTGGCATGAACCTTGTACATGATATTCCTTACTTCTTTGATTTTTATAAATTCGGCTTTACATCCCTCTCAAACAGTTCGGATATAACCAAGGCACTTATCCCGAAATTCCAAACGAGTTATGGCGGATTCGACGACATATATTCCGATACTCCGGAAATACAAAACAGAGTGTTTGCCAATCCGAAAGCCGGGGACCGTATACTAATGGGTTCTTTATTGGAAGCGCCTGTTGGTACTGCGCCACTGTGGGCTACTGTTACAAGTGCGCAACGCATAAACGGTGTATATTCGGTTACTGTAGAATATGACGGAGATACTTATATTTTTGCTTATACTTCATCTAACGATACGGCAACACTGAAAGTGCCGTGGAGCAAAGTCTCGTCGAAACGTAATATATATTCAGCTGATATAAGCAGCCTCACGTCTGATTTGTCAGAAGCCGACATAAAAGGCTTACTTACGCCATTGGCTTACCAAAAGTACAACATAATATATCCGATAAAACCGCAAACTGGTGACTTAATGGAAGAAGTTACAGGTGATGATGAATCAAGATTCATCACAATAACCGCATTGCGCAACCAAGAGAATCCAGACGAGTATACAGATATAATAATTCCATACACAGGTAAAGATAATCGTGTTCATAAGATAGTGCTGAAAAATGACCTTTCCAGCGTGCAAAGTTCTAAAAGAACTATACTTGAAAACTATAGTAGGCGTTACGATGGAAAATTATTGTTGGCACTTGATACAGTGAAAGCCGAAACGATAGAAAATTCTATTTTGGATGCCTATTCGTATTCTATTGAGCGATTCGGTAGTGCAGTACGATTACCTAAAGTTGGTGACTTAATAACAATAGATAATATTGATGTGCCTGTCTGTGAAGTTTTACTTGACACAGATAGTGTTCAACATACGAGATGGTTCTCCAAAGGCAAACTCTATGAGGTTCTTGTAAACACAGCATTGACACGTGTACCCGAAGACCCTAAGGTTATTTACGACACAACTTCCGGCACACTCCGTGACCTGTACATCTCCGCTGGTGCAGTGTACAACGAGGCGACGGGGTATTACGAACTGAACGGGCTGACGGACATTACCGAGGAGGAGATGAGAGTGATATACGAAAAGACTTGGGGATGGTGGATAGGACTGCCAAACTTAAGCGGGTTCGGAGATTCTTCTGCACGAACAAATATTCCTTGCCCCGATTATAAACGTCTTTATTATCAATCTAACATTCATTTAGGTTCATCGTTTGCAGGTACCGGCGACTTAGATAATTTAGAGGTACTTAATTTTATTCCAACACGATACCCGAATGAATCTTTGATTAGATTATCAATAAGGACTATGAATTGGATGTGTCAAGGCAATGCCAAGCCTTTGACGATAATGGGTGTTTTAGACGTTGGCAATGTGCCGGACAATAATAGCCTTAATATTGGGGGCAATATTAAAACAATCAATATTAAAAATCTTCGAACAAACATTAAATTCTATGGTAGCAAAGTGCTGTCCAAAGAATCATTTTTGTATATGATAAATAATTCAATGGCAACATCGGCTATTACTATCGGTCTAAACAAAGCAGTTTATGATGTGATGAAAGAAGACGCTGATATTATAGCGGCACTTGCGGAGAAAACAAATATAACCCTTATACAAAATACATAGAATTATGATTACAAAACAGAACAACGAGATTTTCAGCACGGAAGGAAAGTATGTGCATATCAAGAACACCAATACCTATTTCAAGCGTGGACTTGCTATTGGTTTGTCAGTAGAGCAGTGCGAGGAAGTGGACGAGATACCTAATATTAGGAATGAAGAAGACTACGGAAACCAAGTGAATAACTTAATTAGACGCAGATATTCTTTAAGTGAAGAACTTGCAATTCTTCGTCAGAAAGAGGAAAAGCCCGACGAGTATAGGGCGTATTTCGCTTTCTGCGAAGAATGCAAGGCTAAAGCAAAAGTCGAATTGGAACAAAATAAGGAAACTAATTGATTTGTACGAATTAAATATATCCGAAATCTAAAAAATCGGGGGAAATCACGGGTAAATTCCCTCTATTAAAATAAAAAATAAAATGATTAATAAATTGAATTTGGAACAATGGCGTATTATCGTCATTTCCACGGTTAGCCCGGTATTGGGGTATCTAACCCCCACAAAGGGTTTTGTCTATGCTTTGGTGGTGATGTTTGCGTTCAACATTTGGGCGGGAATGAGGGCTGACGGCGTTGCAATTGTGCGATGCAAAAACTTTTCGTTTCGTAAGTTTAAAAACGCATTGTGCGAATTGCTTTTGTATCTGTTTATTGTGGAGGCGATTTTTGTAATCATGAAGAATTGCGGCGACGACCAAGCGGCAATTGTCGTTGTCAAAACGCTAACGTATGTTTTTATGTATGTGTATTTACAAAATGCGTTCCGCAATCTGATTGTTGCCTACCCCAAGGAATTGGCGTTACGTATTATATACCATGTTATAAGATTGGAATTTGCAAAGGCTTTGCCGTCGCATTTACAGCCAATAATAGAAAGGTTGGAAAAAGAGTTTGGGGACGACCCGGACAAAATTAAAAACGATAAAAAGAAAGGAGGAAAATAAATGAAACCGATTGTAATTTTAGACAACGGACACGGAAAAGAAACAGCCGGGAAGCGTTCCCCGGTTTGGGGCGACGGTTCGCAACTGTTTGAATGGGAGTTTAACCGGGACATTGTGCGACGTATCGCCGCCAAATTGGACGATTTGGCGATTGGGTACGAGATATTGACCCCGGAAACAAACGACGTGTCATTGGCGGAACGTTGCCGCCGAGCGAATGAGATATACCGCAATTACAACGAAAAGGCGTTTTTGGTGTCCGTCCACGCCAACGCCGGAGGCGGTACCGGTTGGGAGGTTTACACGTCGCCCGGAGAAACGAAAGCGGATGCAATCGCCACGGTATTTGCCGAGGAAGCGCAACGGGTATTCGTCCCGGACGGTTGGCGCATGCGCTTCGATTATGCCGACGGCGACCCGGATAAGGAAGCGGCGTTGTATATCCTCAAACACACGAGTTGCCCGGCAATTCTTACGGAAAACTTTTTCATGGATACCGAAAAAGATTGCCGTTTCATAATGAGCGACGACGGGCGGGAACGTATCGCCAATATGCACGTTGCCGCAATTAAAAGGGTATTGACGTTATGAAAAAGTATTTGATTTGGGCGGCAATCATTTTGGCGGTTGCCGCCACCTTTTGGGCGCAACATGCCAAAATAAAGAGGTTGACAGAGGAACGGGACAGATACCGGAGCAATACCGAACTACTATTGCAGAACGTCGAGACGTACCAAACGAAAGACAGTTTGAACGCCGCCAAAGTTGGGGTTTTGGAACTGAAATTGTCAGAGTTTGAAAAATACCGGACGAGCGATGCGGAGTTGATAAAGACGTTGCAGACAAAGAACCGGGATTTGCGGGGGATAACGACAACCCAATTGGAAACGATTAACGAGTTGCGGGGAACCGTCCGGGACAGCATTGTATATTTGCCCGGAGATACAGTTGTTTTAAGATGCGTTGATATTTCCGACCCGTGGTTTTCATTGAAAGGATGCACGACGCCGGACGGGGAGTTTACCGGGGCATTTATAAATCGTGATAGCATTTTAATTGCGGAGACCGTACAATATCGGCGGTTTTTAGGATTCCTTTGGAAAACCAAGAAAATAAAGAGCCGGGAAATTGATATTATCAGCAGAAACCCGCATACAAAAATAATAGGGGTTGAATATATAGAAATTGAAAAATAACTATCTTTGTATCGAATTACATTTGACCACATAATTAAAGATTGTTTTCAAGGATTAGCCGGGTTTTCCCCGGCTTTTTCCGTTTTGCCCATTTTTAGCCCCGCAGAGGGCTTTTTTTTATTCCGATGGATAAAGTTATACCACGGCAAAGAAAGTCCGTTAAAACGGAAATTCGCCAAAAATAACTATCTTTTGAACCAAAAGAAAAATTTTTATGTGTTTTGCTCAAAATAAAAAGAATTTTTTTTGGTAATTAAAAATAAAGGTTGTATATTTGCATTGTCAAACAACAACGACGGGGCGTTTTCCTCGAACATAAAAGAAAATGAAAATGACAACAACAATTTACAACGGTTTGGGATATTCAACAAAATCAATCAATCGCAATTTCCGTATCAAGGTTAATGGAATAGTCGACGGAAACAAGATTAATAAGTTGGTCGGCGTAAAAGGATTGATTGAATTGATTGGCGTTGAGATGGCAAACAAGATGTTGCGCCGTGCGTTCAATGGAAAGGACGACAAAACCGTATGCAAATTGCGTCGTGGTATCAAAATTTCATTCTACAATAAATAATATCCGACCGGGCGGGTTCCCGGAAAATAAATTGTAATAATATGGCAACAATTAATCAAATCAAAAAAGAGATTGAAACAGCAAACAAACGTTTGGAGGAAAACAATGAACGTGTAGTAATGTATGCAAACCGTATAGAAAAAGGGTTGGCAAAGGTTGCAAAATATACTGGGAAACAAGTAACCGTTGATAATTACGAAAGCGCATTGAATTTGAAAGCTGGAAATACAAAAGATTGGGATTTGTATTTTTCTTTGAGTTCTGCAATAGAACTTAGAGCGGAAAAAGAACATAACGTTTTAAGAGAACAGCGTAATATAAAGCATTTAACTGAAACATTGCAAAGTATAGAGAAAGAAACAAAGAAAGCCGAAATAAACGAACCTTTGGAAAATGCTTTGCGTGTCGCAATGAATGATTTCCGGGTTGTTTGGTTTGACAGAATGATTGATTGGTACGGCAAACATTATGAAGCAATGCGAAAGGCTTTTGAGTCTGCAAAAGTTCGCCGAGAACGTGCCAAAATTTGCAGAAACCATTTTAATATAAAGCACTCTTTTTATGAATATAAAAAAGTGCGTAAATATTTGGATGTTGTTATAAAATCAGCTAATGAAATAATATATGATGGTGCGAATAGGTACGAAAAACCGGAATATATGGAAATTGTCAAAAATAAATTGGTGATTTCATGGGAAAAAGGAATTGAAAAACTTGCAAGCAAATGCCGTAAATTTGGACTTGACAAAAAGAATATTGCCGTTAGTTGCCCAACGTTAACAGAAAAGGGATTTGAGGTAATGTTGCAAGACGGTAGGGGACGGATAATTGATGCGAGAATAATTTGGGCGGCTGAATATTCCGAGTATGTTTGCCCGCATACAAGATATATTATAACAGAAAGAAAAATCAAATAAACATACTGGGCAAACGCTCGGTTTTTCAAATTGGGTAAATTGTCCGGCATTAAAAAACAACCCCGGAACATGGAATATATGTTGCTGGGGTTGTTTACGCAGAACCGAGAGCGATTTTTTGGTTTACGGTATACAAAAATATGATGTTTCCATGAAATTGCAAAATCAGACAAAAAAATAAATACAAAATAAAAGTATTTGTTTTTGGTAATTAAAAAAATATTTGTATCTTTGCAATAAACTTAAAGCCCACGCACGGGGATAGTGCGAAATATTATGATAGTAAGACAACAAAGCAATGAATTATCAATTGTAAAGATTAACCATTAAAAATAAAGATATGAAATTAAGAGTGAATGAAGCAATTGCCCGTTCAGAGGCAAACGGAAAAAAGGTATTGAAAAAGGATATTGCAGCCCGTCTTTTTGAGGGTGCGAGCGAAAGCGCACAGCAAGTCAACATGACGAATCTATGTAATGGAACGACCAAAAGAATCGTTCCGGAATGGGTTGTGATACTTTGTGAAATGCTGGATTGTACAGCGGATTATTTATTTGGCATGGAGGACGGCAATAATGAAAAATAAGTTTATGAAATGGTTGGAATCCGTAACCGAAACTATGTTTACCGATTTGTTCCAAGCGAAAGCCATAATCGGTATATTTGGAGCATTGGGGGTATGTTGTTTGATTGGCGCATTTTGGAACCCATGGCAATTGTTATTTGCCGCACTATGCGCTGTAATGGTTTTATGTGGAATTTTGGAATATAAAAAATACAAGTAATGAAAACCAAGAGCGATAAACCGGGCAACCCGGTAAAAGAGGTTGCGGGAACCGTCGGCAATGTTGCCCCGGATATGTTCCCGGAGGTTAACGAGGAACACCAAACGATTATTCCCTCACTTGTTGAGGTTCAACCGGAACAACTAACCGGAATGTTTGAGATGGCACCAGGCATGACGGTTGAGGAAATGACAGCAATGTTTTTTGATGGAGCGTTGATTGAGCCGCCTTATAAAGTTTGGCAGCTAAACAGCAAAGGACACCGCTACTATTACAAATTTGACGACAACGGAACGCCGAAATTTTATCCGTCGGTTACAACCATTTTGTCGCAGACCATGCCACAATCGCCGTTTCTGATAAAATGGATTGCCGGCAAGGGGATTGACGAGGCGGAGCGATACAAGGCAGAACGGGCGGCGTATGGTACATTCATGCACGCCCAGTTTGAAGAACTTATAATTAACCGGGTTTATGATTTGGACGGCTTGAAAGCCAAATTGAAAGAATATATTGACAACAACAAATTACCAGCCGATTTCATTTATTATGCGGACGATTTGAAAAAAGATGTTTTGGCGTTCGCTCAATTCGTGCTGGACTACGATGTGAAGCCGCTGGCTGTTGAAATAGCATTGGTAAACCCAGTTTATAATTACGCCGGAATGATTGATTTGCCGTGTACGATGTTGACAAAGCCCGGCTCTGAAAATCACATAAACGCAATTGTGGATTTCAAAAGCGGACGAAAAGGTTTCCATGAAGAAGCGGAAATACAGTTGCATTTGTATAAAATGATGTGGAATGAAAATTTCCCCGACGTGCCGATTGAACGTGTGTTTAACTTTTCGCCGAAAGATTGGAGAAAGAAACCAACGTACAATTTGAAAGACCAAACGGACAGCCCCAACGCACAGAAAATCCCGTATCTGTTGGAATTGGCAGCAATTGAGGATGCTAAGAGGGACAACACGTTCACAGCCGTTTCCGGGGTTATATGTTTGGATGAAAAAACAGACTTGAACGACAATGTTACGTCGTTGACTTTGGCGGAACTCATAAAGAGCAAAGCCCCAGCAGAAAAGAAAAAGCCGGAACCCGACAAAGCCATTGCCGTTGAGGATTTGAAACCGAAACCGGAGCAAAGCCAAAAACCAACGCCGGAGCCAGCGAAAGCTAAGACAATAAAGAGAACCACACGAAAAAAAGGAAATGAGGCGGAAAACAAGCCCGTCAAAGCAAAAAGAACAGTAAAACGTACAATTGTGCCAAAAGAGAAAAAAACGTCTGAAAACGCCTTAAAACAGCCTAAAAACGTGGGCGGTTCAGAAAAAAACGTTGTTAAGGCAGAAAAAACGGAGTTGTTAAACGATGAAATGGAAATTTGAGCATGAAAGGACGTATAAACAGACCCACCCCCGGCGTTAAGCGTGTCGTATTGCCACGTGTCGGGTTTATAAAAGTCGGATTAAAAGAGGTCGGAAAGAATGGAAAAGAATATCCGAAAAGTGTTGATTACTTTATTCCAACTGGGAAATATGCCGGATTGTTTACACAAGCATACGGAGAAAAGCCGCAAACAATACAGATTGTATTCCCGGACGATGACCCGGAAAAAGTATGCAATGAAATGTATGAATATAGGGATGACGACGGACGACGCATTGCATACGGCGATGGGGAAACGTTTTTTGTGTGGAATGGGAGCCAGTATTGCCAATACAGCACAAAGGATTATCCTAATTTAATGGCAGGCGTTGCAGAAAAGCACCCGAACCGTTCTGTCTTGAAAGGTGGCGACGGTTGGGTCGTCACGTTGACCGTAACGTTTATTATTCCTTTGGTTCGTGGGGTCGCTGGGGTTTGGCAGTTCATAACAAAGGGTACGGCGTCAACAATTCCTAATATACGTGACACGTTTGATGCCATGTTGCAGGAACGTGGGTTTGTCAAGGGGATAGTTTGGGACATGAATGTGCAATTTGCCGTTTCCCAAAAACCCGGAGTTCGTTCTCGCTATCCGGTTGTTTCTATCGTCCCAAATGAAAGCGAGGGTAATTTGCGTAAAGTGACAGAAGCATTTAAGCCCGTGAAGTTGTTGGAATGAAATAAAACCGCTATATTTGTGGCGTAAAACAAACGACTACCACCGTTTGAAAGATATATTGCTAATATTAGCACAAAACCCGTTTTCCGGTGTGTGGTAGCCCGGATTTCGGGTTTTCTCTTTTTTAGAAAATGAATAAAAGAAGTTATCTAATTTTGGATTTGGTACGTTCAAAGGTTTTAGATTTAAACCCGACGGAAAGTATTTTAGCGTCATGTTTCTTTGGTTTATTGGCGCAAAATCCCATACAATACGAAGGAAAACCCTATTATATGGCAGACTATAAAAACGTATCTGCTTATTGCCCGATTTTGCCAAATAAGATTGATACATTAAGGCGGCTTTATAAGAATTTGGAAAATTTAGGATTGATTCAATCAATAAAAATTGATAGCCATGTTTGTTTTACCCCGTCGCAAATGTTAAGAGATTGGGGAACCGTCTACAAATCCGTTGAAGCGGAAAAAAATCCCGTTGAAGCGGAAAAAAAT
>ULTU01079487.1_pt1 | contig 33240 bp, 22 predicted proteins | sample 1957861 | NCBI WGS metagenome assembly ULTU01 (sample SAMEA4835742, study PRJEB28245) | human gut metagenome | biome: gut microbiome; material: fecal sample | place: Denmark | collected 2008
GAAATCTTTTGACGTTCTTTTGCTTACTTTTCTTACAAGGCGAACATGGTTATAAAGCTATTAAAAGCGGATAACGAAGGGGCTTGTACTACACATATAGGAAATCTTTTGACGTTCTTTTGCTTACTTTTCTTACAAGAAAAGTAAGTTAAGCGAGCAAAGCCAAGGCAATATTGCTATAAATGATAAGCGAAAGCGCATCGACGAGTGTGGTAATAAACGGGGAGGCAACGACTGCGGGGTCGAGTTTTAATCGTTTTACAAGCAAAGGCAAAAGCGAACCTATGGCTTTAGCGATAACGATGGTAGCCATAAGCGACACTGCGACAACGGCGGCTATGGGCGCCATTTGAGCAATACTCAGTATGTTGCCGTCCGGACCCGAGGAATAAAGCCTGTCAAGAAAAACAAGTTTTAGAAAGCACACTGTGCCCATGCTCAGCCCGAGAAGCAAAGCGATGCGTAATTCTTTAAACAACACCTTTAGAGCGTCTTTAGGCTCGAGCTGTCCTATAGCAAGTTCTCGAATAACGGTGACCGACGCCTGACTTCCGGCGTTTCCGCCCGAATCCATAAGCATAGGGATAGAGGCAAACAGCACCGTCGAGATACCGAGCAAAATATTTTCGTACTTACTGATAATCAATGAAGTAACCGTAGCGCTTACCATAAGCAGTAGCAGCCAGGGAAGTCTGCCGAGATATAACCGAAAAACACCGGTTTTCAGATATGGTTTTTCGTTGGGAACGATAGCGGCAATTTTGGCAAAGTCTTCTGTATTTTCGTCTTTGAGGACATCCAATGCGTCGTCGAAAGTTACTATGCCGACCAAACGATTTTCATTATCGACAACGGGCATGGCGATGAAACCGTACTTGGATATTTCTCGGGCAACGAATTCTTTGTCGTCGTGTGTATTGACTTTGATTACTTCAGTTTGCATTATGTCGCCTATACGGGCATCCTTGGCACTCAGAAGTAAAGTCCTCGCCGATACGACGCCCATCAACAAACGACTGCTGTCGGTGACGTAGCAAGTGTATATCGTCTCCTTATCGATACCGGTGCTCCGAATCTTTTCAAAAGCGTCGCCTACCGTGTCAGAACATTTAAGATTTACGTATTCGGTCGTCATTATCGTACCCGCACTGTCTTGCGGGTACGCAAGCAATTTATTTATAGTGGTTCTTGTTTCGGCGTCGGCAAGAGATAACATTCGCTTTACTATCGCCGCCGGCATTTCCTCTATAATGTCAACGGTATCGTCTACGAATAATTCCGAAACGATGTCCTTTATTTCGTTATCAGTAAAACTTTCGAGTAAAGTTTGTTGCATTTCGGAATCCATCTCTACAAAAGTTTCCGCAGCAAGATCTTTGGGTATAATACGATATACGAGCGGCAAAATTTGCTTGTCGAGATCCGCAAGTATTTCAGCAAGATCTACCGCATTCATTTTAGAGAGGAAATTTTTTAATTCGAAATATTTTTTTTGCGAAATAAGTTCGTTGATTTTTTCGGAATTTTCGATAATTTCTTCCGTGAGGTTGTCTTTACTCATAATTCCTCCTTTATACTTATAATATTTAAAAGTCAAGAGTACGTAACGATTTTTAAGAAGTATAACAATTCAAATTTTTTTTGTCAATGTAAAAAAGCAAAAATCGTTGACAAAGTTACTCTTTTGTGTTACAATACGCACACTGAATCGAAAGGATGACTGACGATAAAGGAATCGGTAAAAATAGTAGCTCATGTTTTTTAGTTCGTAGATTCGTCCGCCGTCCTTTCCTTTCGATTGCGGTCGATTTTTTTTGGAGGCGAAGACGACGTGAACAGGATAGCAATAATAGGTATTATCGTGGACGATTATTCGGCGGCAGAGCAAGTCAACGCCGTTTTGCACGAGTACGGCTCATTCGTAGTCGGCAGAATGGGAATACCGTACAAAGACAGAGGAGTTAACGTAATAAGCGTTATAGCCGATGCTCCGGCAGACGTTATAAACGTTATCGGAGGAAAATTGGGCGCAATAAAGGGCGTAAGCGCAAAAAGTTTGTTTAAATAGTTAGACGCCATTAGCCGCTTGACGAAAACAAATTTTGTTAAAGCAGGCAAACAAAAATCATTAATTACGATTATTCCGCCGTAAGGCGAGATAAAATAAAAGCAAAAAAGGAAGATTTTATTATGAAAAAGTTTGTTTCAATCGTTCTGACTTTGATGCTTGCCTTAGCAATGTTCGTAGCATGCGACGACAAGCCGGGAACAAAGTCCGAATACAATGTGTTTATGCCTGACGGAGCACCCGCTCTTTCGCTCGTATCGCAGTTCGACAAAGCGGAAATCGCAGGTTATAAAGTTAATTTTACCGTGGTGCCGGCAAGCGCAATCGCTACGTATTGTATGAGCGAGCAGGCGGATCTGGCAATATTGCCTACCAACGCCGCAGCTAACGTGTACAACAAAGGTAAGGCATATAAGTATGTTGCCGCAACTTCGCACGGCAATTTGTTCGGAGTCGGTAAGAGCGAGCTTGCTTCCGTACAAGACCTCAAGGGCAAAGTAGTAGGCGTAATAGGACAAGGTCAGGTCCCCGATATGATGATGCGTGCCATTTTTGCAAAGAACGATATCGAGATTGTAGTGGGCGAGTCGGGCGCAACTGGAGTAGAGGGCAAAGTTACTTTGGTGTATGCAGCGGACGGCCCCACCCTTATGCCGCTAATAAAGAAAGGTACAGTGGATTTCGGCGTTTTGGGTGAACCGGCGGTAACGACGGCGATAAACAACAATATAGGCGTACTTGCATTTAACGTTCAGGAATTATACGGTGCGACCGGTTATCCGCAGGCGGGACTTATAGCAAAAAACAGTGTAGAAGACGAATTCTTGACGGCTTTTCTTGACGCAATCAAAGCCGGTGAAAAATTTGCCGAAGAAAATCCGCAGCAGGCTGTTACTCTTATCGGATCAAAGATGTTAGACGGTTCGGAAAGTTCGATAAAGGCTCTTAGCGCCGAAACGGTAAAAAGATGTAATATTAAGATAGTTCCCTCCGGCGAATGTAAGCAGCAGGTATTGGATTTACTTACGGCTATATATCAAATCAAAGCCGAAGCGGTGGGCGGAAAAGTTCCCGACGAGGCGTTTTTCAGAGCCTAAAAATAATTTAAGAGAAGACTAATGAATCGAAAGACGAAAGAAATATATAAGAGCGTGTTGTTTCCTATAGGCGTTTTGTTGTCTGCGCTGTTGATATGGGAAGTCGCCTCGATTGCATCAGGTAAAGCCGAAGGCTCGCCGGTCGCAACAATGCGTGCCGTAATGGTTTTGTTTGGGCAGCAGACTTTTTGGCGTGCGCTGTCGGCAACACTGCTCAGATCTCTTATTTCTTTTGCCGTGTCGTTTCTGTTTGCGCTCATATTCGCTATTATGTCGTCAAAAGTCGATACCGTAAGGCGAATATTGGCTCCTATAATTACTACTATACGTTGCGTACCGACGATGGCGGTAGTGCTTATATTGATAGTTACGTTTAAAGCGTCGGTAGCTACGGTTATAGTAGGGATGTTAGTGTTGTTTCCTACGTTCTATTCGGCTCTTTTGCCGGTAGTCGATTCTGTAGATAAGCAAATGTTAGAGGCAGCCGAAGTTTACGGGGCAAACGGTTGGCAAAAAATCGTGTACGTGTATATGCCGTATATGCGCAATGCCGTAATCGAAAACGCTCTTTCGGGTATCAGCCTTGCTATTAAGCTTATCGTTTCTGCCGAAGTAATTTCGCAAGCAGCTCGCAGTATCGGCATGATGATGCAAGATTCGAGAATGTATCTGCAGTCGGATAGATTGATTGCATTGACGCTAGTAATAGTATTTATATGTATCTTAATAGACGGCGTGGGCAAACTTGTTTGTTCCGGACTCAAAAAACCTAACAAAGAATAAAACGGACAAGGTAGTTTCGCTTGTAACGGTTTAATGGGCGTATCTGTTTAAAATACAGATACGCCGAAGAGAACGATATAAACATAATATAAAAGAACTCGGTAAAATGGGGTGTCACCCTAAACTTGCGCACTTGGTACGGCGTAATGTTCGGAATATGTTCTTTAACCGGCATAATTGCAGGCATTGTGTTTATAGTGCGAGCATTTATATAATACAAATTAAAATCTAATTGAATATACGAGACAGATCAGGTAATACAACAAAAGCATTAATACCTGCTTTACCCAAAAATGCATGCAAAAAGAATTTTACTCTTTGCATGCATTTTTCTTTGCAAAAACGGAAAAGTTGCAAAAATCATATATTGCATCGTCAAATTCGTTGCAAAAATTATTGGCAGCGTAAACGGTAAAACATTTTATACCCTGTTCAACAGTTTTGCCATTATGTTTGACGGACCGTATAAGACCGCAAATATGCGTATTTCTTTTTGCGGCTCGGCAACTTTATAGACAATAACATAATTATTTACGTCTAATCGGCGATATTCTTTGCCGAGAGTAATGCGTTCATTTTTAATAATCGGCATCGCATACGGAAAAAGTTTTGCCCTGCCGATAGCCTCTTTTATATCCGTCCACAAATTTTTCGCCGCCGTCGGATTTTTTAATTCGTTGGATATATAATCAAGAATTTCCGTAATATCCTTTTCGGCTTGCGGCAAAATGACGGCGGTATATTTATCAGCCGTCATAACGTTTATCTACCTCGCACATAAAATCGTCGAAATTACGCATTTGCTCTGCAGTTTCCTGTTGCTCTGCCAACCTTAATTTTTGAGCAAAGAACTTCTCGTATTTCACCTCTTCATCCGCATCGGATACCGCACTGATTTTAAAAGGTATTTTTTTCTCCCGCACAGCCGTAATTAAGAACATATTTACAGCCGTAGTCATATCTAACCCCATTTTTGCAAACAATTCTTTCGATTGATCCCTTAAACTTTCATCCATTTTAATGTTTACGCTTGTTTTCATATCTCAACCTCCTGTTTTAGTTTGCTTCATTGTACCACATTATATGTCCATTGTCAATATTTTAGGCATATTATAGATACATTTACAATAAATCTTCTTGTTGTCATATCGAACCTAATATAGACATTTTTATTAAAAAATGATATAATTGGCGAAGATAACACTAAGCGGCACGCATTGTCAAGAAAAATTGTGCTGTGCGTGATAGAATGAGTGCACGATACAGGAGCGAAACATGGATTGGATACAAGGCTTACAACGAGCGATTGATTACGTGGAAGAAAACATTACCGAAGAACTCGATTTTGAAAACGTGGCAAGTCAGGCTTACTCGTCGTCCTTTCATTTTCAGCGCGTGTTTGCGATAATGTGCGGGTTCACCCTTGGCGATTATATTCGTATGAGAAGGCTTTCTCTTGCCGGCGAGGAACTTTCAAAGGGCAATGCGAAGATTATAGATATCGCGCTTAAGTACGGATACGACACGCCCGAGAGTTTTTCGCGAGCGTTCACGAGATTCCACGGCATCTCCCCGCGCGAAGCAAAATGCGGCGGAAAAGTTAGGCTTTTTACTCCTCTATCGGTAAAACTTATTCTGACAGGAGGCAATAAAATGGATTACAGAATTGAAAAAAGAGAACAGTTTCAGGTGGTTTGCAAAAGAAAAAAGGTCGGAAAACCGTTATCGGCGAGCGCAACGCATGACATTACCGCAATGTGGCAGGAATGCGCAAAAGACGGCACAATGCAAAAACTAATCGCCTGTTTCCCGCAAAACCCGAAAATGAAAGGACTTTTAGGCATTTGCTTTTCATCTCAGCTTAATGCGAACGAATTTCCCTACGGCATAGGCGTGGAATATGACGGAAGAAAAATCGACGACGACCTCGATATAGTTACCATTCCCGAAAACACTTATGCCGTGTTTACAAGCAAAGGCAAAATGCCAGATGCATTCGTGGAAACTTACCACAGAATCGTAACCGAATTTTTTCCGCAAAGCACACAGTACGAATACGGCGAAAACATAGAATTCGAGGTTTACCCTTCCGAAAACACCGACGATCCCAACTATCACTGCGAAATATGGATAGCCGTAAAGCCTAAAAAGCAATAATCGGCGCACGGCAACCTTGCCGCAAAGTTAAATAACAGCAGCGACTTTTTAAAGTCGCTGTATTTTAATATATGATTATTTTAATTGCTAAAAATACACACTCTACAGCCATCAACCCTTTTGAAACCGAACGCATTTTGCGTCAACACTTTTATCCTTCTTTATTATGATAAAGTAATTTAAATTTAGTTTTTGCATTTTATACAAAAAAATCACATTATTAAATCCTTTTTTTCTTAAAAGTTCCTTAAAACAATTTAGTTATTTTTGATAATATGTTATATTGATTATGCAAAACTAAACGACTCCTTATATTTGTAAGGACTCTTTATATTTTTTATACTAGGGGTATTATACCCTTTCGCATTACGCATCATAGAATTTGAAAAAATGCAAATTCCATTCGGTGTGTTATGTAAGTCAGTTCTTGCATGGAATCCGTTTAGTTTGGCGACTATCGGAGTTTGCGTTTTTGTGCGGCAACTTCGGTTGTCGCACTTTTTATTTTATGGAGGTTTATTATGAAAAAAATTTACTCAACCGCACTTTTACTTTTATTGCTTTTATCATTCAGTTTTTTATCCATAAGCTGCGATAAAGAAAAAATCAACTTTTCAAAACTGAACAATTTACTAAAGAAACATTCTTTTCCGCTGTTAAAAAATATGGGGAGATAGGTTCCTCCGGTTCATACCATTTAACAAATAGTCAAGAAATAGCCGCTTACGAAAATAACTCCGTTAAGGCATTAATGACATCAGACACTTATGATTCAGCCCCCGAAGATATAAATTTGGTTGGTTTATGGAAAATTATGTATGAGGATATATTTAGCAACGAACATTCATATACAATTAAAAGTCTATTCGAAACGGTAAAAGAAAAGTGTGTCTGGCAGCTTTCCACCGGCACTTATGCACTAATTAGTTTTGCTGAAGAATATATGGCAAAAAACAATTCAATAACCAATTTATGTGAAAATAATGGTTATGAAATATTTACCGCTTTTGAAAATGAAGGTTTCGAGTTATATAAAAGTGATTTGGTCGATTTATTTATAAAAACGAATACATTTAAAAACAAAAACGCAAATATAGCTTGCTATTCAAGTAGTGGAAGCGGATATTATCCGCTCGCCTTCGACGCAAACTATTGGTATAGCTAAAATTGGAGCTGGGAAGGAGCCGGGTATAGTTTTAAAAATTCAAGTGCATATAATGGTTTACTTAGCTGCATAAAATACCGTTTAAAAGATCCTGATTCATATCAATCAAATGGCGCTATCGAATTTTATTCAACAAAAGAAAATTCAGTGAAAAACGGATACTTTACAGGCACTATTTATGCTTTTGTTCCTTTTAGAGCAAAAAACGGTTTTGGTGGATATGTAACCGATAGTGTATGGTTAACATATAATTGGAATTTTCATAGTTTTTCTTGGTATAGTTCCTATGCGCCATCAGATATAAACAGCTTCTCGTTTAATACTGAATATATAAGTTAACAATAATTATTTATTCCCCTTCAGCAGGCCGCCAAATCGGGTTCTTTTTTTGCGTCGAAAAATTTGATTTTCAAAGAGCAATAAGGAGATAACTTTTTTGCTAAAATCGACAGTTTATATGGAGCGGAGCGTTTTCTTTACAAAAACTTTACGTTTACTTAACCGAAAAGTGATAGTTCGAGGCTGTGCAAAGCGTTATAATACGGACGTAATCAAACGAAAAAGGAGAACAAAAAAATGAAAAAGATTTTTACGATTTTACTTGCATGCGTCATTATGGTATGTGGCGCAATCGGATTTTCCGCATGCGGCGGTGAAAAAGACATTACCGTCGTAGCCAGAGAACAGGGTAGCGGCACCAGAGAAGCTTTCGATAAGGTGGTTACCGACGGAAACGGAAACTTCCTCGAAATGAGTGTAGACGGAAAGAAGACATATAAGACCACCGCAAAAGCTGACCTTCAAAATGCGACGGGTACCGTCATGAGCAAGGTTCAGAGCGACAAAAATTCGATAGGTTATATTTCGCTTGGTTCCGTAAACGATACCGTAAAAGTGGTTAAAGTAAACGGAGTTGCGCCGTCGGCGGAAACCGTACTAAACAAAAGCTACGCCATCCAGAGACCGTTTGTAGTTATGACCAGCTCCGAAGTAGCGCTTACAGACGTTGCAGCCGACTTTTTGCTCTACTTAAAGAGCGGCGCAGTCGAAGCTCATGCTCAAGCGGCGGGATGTATTTTCTTGGCAGATTCGACGCAAAGAGCAAATGCGGGCGAAGCGGCAATTCCCGTAGAAAATTATACGCCTAAAGCTACGCTTCCTTCCGGCGGTAAAATTACCGTAAACGGTTCTACGTCTATGGAAAAATTCATCAAAGAAGCTATGAGCGGCTATGCAAAACTTTATGGCAGAACGGCTGACGAAATATTCTATCTCGATTTAAAATCGTCCTCTGTCGGCAGAACTGCAGTTCATAACGACAAGACCGGTAGCGTAATAGGACTTTCTTCCGCAAGTGTAAAGGAAGACGGAATCAACAGCTTTAACGTTTGCTTGGATGCGGTTGCCGTAATCGTTAACAAAAGCAACGAAAGCATTAACGACCTTACGCTTGCGCAGCTCTACGACATTTACAGCGGAAAGATAACGAAATTCAGCGCAATAGTAGGATAAAATAGTAGGTTAAGTAGGTAGATATGAATACCACTGAGATTAGAGAAAAAATAACTAAGATTAAAGAAAAAACAGGGCAGACGATGTTTACGGTGGCAGCGATTATTTGCGTAATCGCTGTTGCCGCTATTTTCGTTTTCATGCTTATCAAAAGTCTGCCGGCATTTAACAAAATAGGCGTATTCGATTTTATATTCGGAGACGATTGGGCGCCTGACAGACTGGATAAATTCGAAAACGCAACGCTCTCCGGATCTTACGGTATATTCAAAATGATTATCGGCACATTGGCAGCTACCGCAGGCGCTCTTTTGATAGGCGGCACTATCGGATATTTCACGGCGGTATTCCTTGCGTTTTATTGCCCGAAAAAGTTAAAGAAGCTATTTTCTTCGACCATAAATTTGCTTGCGGGAATCCCGTCCGTAGTTTACGGTTTTTTCGGCATCGTGTTTTTGTTGCCGCTGCTGTCAAACATCGCTCCTAATAACGGAAGCGGACTTTTGGCGACGTCTTTGATTTTGGGCATAATGATTATGCCGACGGTAGTTTCGCTTTCAAAAACGAGCCTCGAGGCTGTGCCGAGTTCCTATTACGAAGGGGCTTTGGCTCTCGGAGCGACGCACTCCCAAGCGGTTTTCGGTACGGTAACTTTAGCGGCGAAATCGGGAGTAACCGCCTCTTTGGTATTGGGAATCGGCAGAGCTCTCGGCGAAACGATGGCGGTGGTAATGGTAGCGGGAAATTCCGTTGCTTATCCGGATACGCTGTTCAACAGTTTCAGAGTGCTTACCGCAAATATAGTTATGGAAATGGGCTATGCCGGCGAAGTGCAGCAAGGTGCGCTTGTCGCTACGGGCGTAGTTCTGCTCGTGTTCGTACTGATAACCAATCTTGTGTTCGGAGCAATTTCAAAACGGGCAATTAAGGGAGCCGTGGAAGGTAAAGGTATTTTTGCTAAAATTTTCGGAAGAAAAAATTCAAAAAAGGGGAATGCGCTTCTGATAAAATGCAAGGACAAAATAGCGGAATTCAAGTACAAAATCAAAATAGCCGACGTAGGCGCTGCGGCGTCCGTAGCGGCCGGCGTGTTTTCCGGAGTAGTGCTTTTGCTTGTAATCGGATTTATTTTTGTAAAAGGTGCGCCTACTCTTGTGACTAATCCGCATTTGCTTTTCGGAAAGTATGAGTTTGCAAGCGAAAAAATTACCATTTTTCCTTCGATTGTTACTACGCTTATGACGGTAGGTTTGAGCTTGGTTATTGCAGTGCCTATTGGGCTTTGTACGGCAATTTTCCTAAACGAGTATGCAAAAAAAGAAAATTTCTTTATTAGAATCATCCGTGGAGCAATTGACCTCTTAAACGGCGTTCCATCTATCGTGTACGGACTTTTCGGTATGATAACGATAGTGTCGCTTCTTGGCGGTACGAGTTCGATTTTGGCAGGCACCCTTACAATCAGCATTATGCTGCTTCCCACTATAGTGCGCTCGACGGAAGAAAGTTTAAAGTCTGTGCAGGATAGCTTAAGAGAGGGTAGTTTTGCGCTCGGAGCGGGCAAAATGCGTACGATATTTAAGGTTGTACTGCCTTCGGCTATGCCGGGAATACTGTCTGCGATTTTGTTGAGCATGGGCAGAGTTATAGCCGAGTCTGCGCCGTTTATCTATACCATGGGATCGGTCATATCTGCAACGCCTACCGGCTATCTGGACAGTAACGCTACTCTTGCAGTTGCGCTTTACAAACTTTCGGGCGAGGGTTGGTACGTAAACGAGGCGTACGCTACGGCTGTGGTATTGATTGTTCTTGTTTTGGGACTGAATGTTTTGGCAGAACTTATTGTAGGAAAGCTGAACAAAAAATTAAAGGGAGACAAATAAATGAAGAAGATAAAAACGACAGACGAGTACGGACAGAATATTTCCGTAAAAAACGCCAATCTTTGGTACGGTGATTTTCACGCTTTAAAGGATATCGACGTGGAAATCCCGGACAGACAGGTTACTGCGTTTATAGGTCCGTCCGGATGCGGGAAATCCACGTTTTTGAAGTGCTTTAACCGTATGAACGACTTGGTGGAAGGCTGCAAAATAGAGGGTAAATTTTACGTCGGAGATATCGATATTTACGGAAAGGTGGATATAAACCAATTGCGTAAAAACGTGGGGATGGTATTCCAAAAACCTAATCCGTTTCCGATGAGCGTGTTTGATAATATTGCATACGGAGCGAGAACTTTCGGCATAACCAAGCACGCCGATCTTGACGAAATCGTAGAAAAGTCTTTGCGTCAGGCGGCTATGTGGGACGAACTTAAAGACCGTCTCGGCAAATCGGCGTTGGGACTTTCGGGCGGTCAGCAACAGCGACTTTGCATCGCTCGCTCGCTTGCGGCAAATCCAAAGATATTGCTTATGGACGAGCCGACGTCTGCGCTCGATCCTATATCCACGGGCAAAATAGAAGAACTTATGGAAGAACTAAAAAAAGATATTACCATAGTTATCGTAACGCACAATATGCAGCAAGCTACTCGTATCGCAGATAAAACAGCATTCTTCCTGCTCGGCGAACTGGTAGAGTACGGCAACACCGACGATATATTCACTTCGCCCAAGGACGAACGTACCGAAAGATATATTACGGGCCGTTTCGGTTAATCTTGTCGGAATTATTGATTTTTTATTTAGAAAATGGTATAGTTAAGGAGTAAAGACAATGTCAATAAGAAAAATATTCGAAGAAGAACTTTCACAGCTTAAGACGGAGCTCGTAGAGATGTGTCGTCTTACGGAGCAAATGATAAGCGACGCCATCGAAGCGCTCGTAAATCGTGACAGAGAACTCGGAAAAAGTATTGCCGGCGCAGATAAGCGAGTTGACGAGTACGAAATGGATATAGAAAAACGGTGCATGCGAATTCTTCTCAAGCAGCAACCCGTGGCGAAAGATTTCAGAGAGGTGTCTACGGCATTAAAAATGATAACGGATATCGAACGCTTCGGCGATCAGGCAAGCGATATCGGCGATTTGGTTTGTACTATGCCGGGCGAAAAATATATTAAAAAGCTGAATCATATTACTGCGATGGGAAACCTCGCCGTCAGAATGGTCAGAGAAAGCGTAAATTCGTTTATCAATAACAACGAAACTCTTGCCGACGAGGTAATTAAACTCGACGACGAAATGGATGAATTGTTCGCAACGGTAAAAAACGAACTTATCGAACTTATCAAAAAAGACGGTAACAACGGAGATCAGGCAATAGAGCTTATGATGGTAGCAAAATATTTGGAAAGAATAGGCGATCATGCCGTAAACGTTGCCGAATGGACAAAATATAACGAAACCGGAGTGCATGTAAAGATTTAATGAAGGAACTTATTTACATCGTAGAAGACGACGAAGGGATGCAAGAGGTCTATCAAGGCGCATTCGAGGACGCATACGAAATCAAACTTTTCGAAAACGGTAAAGACTTTTTTGATGCGTTTGCTGTAAAAAAGCCCGACCTTGTGATATTGGATATAATGCTGCCCATAATGGACGGTTTTACGATTCTGACCAAAATTAGGGAGATGGATGAGCGGATTCCCGTTATTTGCGTAAGCGCAAAGTCGGATGAGGTCAGCTTTGTTAAAGGTCTTAACAGAGGCGCAGACGATTATATGGCAAAACCGTTTTCAGTGCTGGAGCTTATGGCAAGGGTAAAGACGAATTTGCGCCGAGCTAAGCTTTATATTACGAGCGCCGACGGGTTTTCCATCGATAACAACCTTTATAAGGCGTTTTATAACGGCACCGATTTGGGACTTACGATTAAAGAATTTAAACTTTTAAAAATTCTTATCGGAAAAGCAGGTGTCACCGTAGAGCGAGAAGAATTGTTTAGAGACGTTTGGGGAGAAGATTATATGGGCGAAACGAGGACGCTCGATATGCACATCGCCGCAATTCGCGAAAAAATCAAACAAGCAGGAGGAAAAGACTGTATCGTTACCGTCCGCAGTATAGGATACAGATTTCAAAACAAATGAAAAAGAAAACGTTATTTCAAATTCTTGCGCTTACATTCGTGTCGGTAACGGTGATGTTTATTTTCGGTATCGTTGCCGTGGACATAAATGCGAAGTCGATGTTAAGAGAACGTCTCGCAGAAGAGACCGAATTGGCTTGCGCACTGGTGCAAACCGAAGAAGATTTTGCTAATTTCGCACAATATTCGGACGACGTAGCTTTTCGTGTAACGATTATAGATCTTAGCGGCGAAGTGCTTTACGAAAGCGACACAAAGGCGCCTCTCGAAAACCATATCGACAGAGAGGAAGTAAAATACGCTTTGGCAGGCAATTCTCAAGTCGTGGAGAGGTATTCGCAAACGTTCGAATGCGATATGACGTACTATGCGCTAAAAACAACGCTTGCCGACGGAAAAGAAATCGTTGTGCGCTTAGCAATAAAAAGCAGCCGAATCAACGGCTACCTGGGGGTAGTTCTTCCAATTTTGATTGTCGTTTTGATTGGATGTTTTATCTTTTCGATAGTTATTTCTAACTTATTGTCGGCAAAAATGTCCGGCAAAATTACCGAAGTGAGTGATAGTTTGCGCAGCCTTAACGAGGGAAATTACGTTCCCATAAAAACGGATTCCAGCGAACCCGAACTCTATTCAGTATTAAATCAAATCAATGAACTGAACGCAAGCGCTCATGCGCATATAAAAAGCATGAAAGAAACGAGCGACAAGTTAAATACGGTACTCGCAAACGTTTCGCAAGGCATAGTCGCAATCGACGAAAACAAACGAATTATATTTGCAAACAAAAGCATTGTCGATATATTCGGCGCATCCGAAAATCTTGATGGCAAAGATTTTATTTATCTTATCGACGATTTGGCTCTTTGCGAAAAGATTTCTCGACACTTAGGGGAGAATTACACGTCCGAGTACGGCTACAAGGGCAAAGATCTTTCGGTAGTTATTCGCAAAGCAGAAAACAACAGCGACGACGTGTATTCTATCGTAATTATTACCGACGTCACAGACGAAAAGGCGGTGCAACGGCAAAAAAGCGATTTTTTTGCCAACGCTTCGCACGAACTGAAAACTCCGGTTGCGGTTATGCAAGGGTTGTCCGAATTGCTTTTGTCTAAAGACATGCTGGACGAAGGCTCAAAAAAACAGGTGGCAAGGATTCACAGCGAAAGCGTCAGGCTTGCTTCCTTGATAACGGACATGCTTGAGCTGAGCAAATTGGAAAACGGCGATTCGGTCGATGCGGTTTATTCGCCTGTCGACATAAAAGCCATAGCCGAAGAAGTCGCTTCGGAATTATCTCCGGAACTGAAAAAGAAAAATATTACTTTAGAAATATCCGGAAACGGGACGGTTACGGCCGACGGCAAAATGATTTTCGAGATAGTGGAGAATTTATGCTCGAACGCAGCGCATTACAACGTCGAAAACGGCAAAATTACCGTTACGATAAGCGAAAACGATAACGAAACCAAGTTGACTGTGGCAGATACGGGCATAGGTATCGAAAAGGAATATATTCCCCGATTGTGCGAAAGATTTTATCGTGTAGACAAGTCTCGCTCCAAGAAAACGGGAGGTACGGGATTAGGTCTTGCAATTGTTAAACACATTTGTGCTTTATATAACGCCGAGCTTTCTATCGAAAGCGAAGTCGGCGTAGGAACGACGGTAAGCGTGAAATTTGCTAAGTGAAACCAAAACGAAAACGGACGGACTGTCTGATATGCCGAACCCCCAAAGTGTATGACTTTGGGGGTTCGTTTGATAAAAACACAATCGCAGTTTTTTGCGGCATGATTTTTGCGGTTAGTTTCATTATGCCGAAAACGTCGCATTTTTTGTATAACGTTTTGTGATTTTTGGTTTATGCAAGCAATGACAATATGTCAAGAAGAGTTTTTTTGTCTTCGCCGTTATCGAGTGACGGATTGTATTCGACGCAGTCGAAAGACGTTATGCCGTTATTTATTACGGCAGCTAAAATTTGTTTGGTGTCGGAGACGCCCAATCCGTTCGGCATGACGTACCCGGTAGAAGAAAACGATTCGCCGTCGATTACGTCGACATCAAAACTGAGATGCACCTTTTTGTCTTTCAGCTTAGGTATAATTTCTCGCATTACAGCGTCTACGCCTTTTGACTTTACTTCGTCGGCAGTAAAAAGACTGACTCCGTGATTTTTCATAATAGCGTATTCGCCGTCATCGATGCTGCGTGCGCCTATTATGAAGAGATTTTCCCCGTACAAATTTTTATTACAGTTTATCGTAAGGTCGGTTATGCCCATAGAAACAGCTAAGGGCATACCGTGAATATATCCTGTAGGTGACGTCGATTCGGTGTTTATGTCTGCATGTCCGTCAACGTATACCACAGCCACGTTTTCGGCGCCGAATTTTTCTGCGTCGGCTGCGATTGACGCCATAACCACCGAGTGATCTCCGCCGATTAAAAGCGTCGGATGGTGGCAATCTTTTAAAGTTTTGTATAGAGCCTTATTTATACGCATAACCTCGGCGGCGTGCTTAACAAAATCGGGGCAATCCGAATCTTGCTGTTTTTCTCCGCTAAAAGGTATTTCGTTGCATTTCAATATGCGCCTGAGCGAAGGTATAAGCGCTTCATAGGCGCATTCGCTCCCACGAGACGGCGAACCTAAGCTGATCGGCGCTTCGACTATATCGTATTCTTTCATTGCTTTTGTTCCTACTTTTTTTCTGTCAATGCTCGGTTATTTTACTATAAATCGAAGATAAAGTCAAGACAAATGTGAGCGTATGTCTTTCAAAGTGCCTAATATGTCTCGAAGCTGTATAAAATGCTGAATTTTTGGCGACAATTTTATTTGTGAAAGCGGATAACAAAGTTGTAGTAATAGGCGCAGGAATAAGCGGAGCAGCGGCGGCTCGAACTCTTGCCGAACGAGGAAAAAAGGTGTTGCTTGTCGAAAAAAACGACCATGTAGGCGGCAGCGTATATGATTACGTCGATGACGGAATAATCGTACAGGCGCATGGGCCGCACATTTTCCACACCGACGATTTTGACGTGTTTAAGTTTTTGTCGAAGTTTACGCAGTGGCAAGAGTACGACCATAGGGTAAGCGGGTATATTGACGGGAAATTCGTGCCGTTGCCGTTTAATCTTACTTCGCTTTCGATGCTGCGAAAGGATTCCGAATCGATAGAACGCAAACTTGTATCGGTGTACGGATTAGGCAAAAGCGTAAGCGTAGGAGCGTTGATGCGCAGTTCGGATGCGACGATTTCGGAGTTCGGACGGTTTGTTTACGAAAAAGTGTTTTCTTATTATACTCTTAAACAATGGGGAAGTCGCTCTGTGCCGGATTCGGTGCTCGACAGAGTTCCAGTTAAGATATGCTATCAGCACGGATATTTTGACGATCGATATATTTATCAGCCTGTAGACGGATTTACGGCAATGATTGAAAAGATGCTTTCTCATCCGAACATAGAATTAAAACTGAGCTGTGACGGGAAAGAGCTTATAGACGTCGGCGATGAAGGAATAAAGTTCGAAGGAGAGGTATGTCCCGTCGTTTTCAGCGGAAGAATAGACGAGTTGTTTAATTATAAATACGGGAAGCTGTTGTATCGTACGCTGGATTTCAAGTTCGAGCGATACGATATTCAGTCTTTTCAGCCTACGGCGGTAGTGAATTATACCCAAAGCGAAGATTATACCCGAATAAGCGAGTTCACAAAGTTTACGTCAAAGAAGCTTGCTCATACGATAATCGTTAAAGAATATCCCAGGGACTGTAACGGAAACGATACACCGTATTATCCGATTTGCGACCAAATCGGTTTAATAGGGAAGTATTTCGCAGAAGCGAAACGATATAAAAATTTGACTTTGATAGGACGGCTCGGGTTACACAAATACGTAAACATGGATGAGGCTGTCATTATCGCAATAAAAGGAGTGAGTGGCTTATGAAAATTGCGCTTTGTATTGACTCGTTTTACCCGTGCATAGACGGACCGATTAACGTAACGTCGTCGCTAGCGTCGATTTTTAATCGCACGGACAAATGCTCGGTGCTTGCCCCGTCGGCAAAAAGTAAATACGTTGACGATTTTAGTTACGACGTAATACGTTGCAAGTCTATATCTGCTCCGGAAAACTACAGATATGCGCTGCCGAGTTTCGATTACGGTTTCAGGAAAAAAGTAGAAGAGCAGAATTTCGATATTTTTCATGCGCATTCACCGTTCAGTATGGGCAGGTATGCGATAAAGGCGGCAAGACGATTGCACGTTCCGATAATAGCGACTTTTCATACGAGATATTATGACGATTTCTTGCGTTCCACAGGCAGCAAAATACTGGCTAAGGCCATGACCGACAGAATAGTTAAGACATATAACGACGCCGACGAAGTGTGGACCGTTAGCAATGCGGCTATAAATACGCTCAGAGAATACGGCTATTACGGTCGATGCAAAGTCGTGCGTAACGGCACGGATATGAAATATCCCGCCGATGCCGATACGCTTGTCGAAGAGGTCAACGACAGGCATGGTATTGGCGGACGACAGAATGTATTTTTGTACGTAGGGCGCATTGCAATGTACAAAAATCTTCCGCTTTTTGTAAAAGCCTTTAAATTACTAAAGGAAAACGGTAAAGATTTTACAGTACTGATAGTCGGTGGCGGTTTTGACGAAAATTTATTCAAAAAGCAAATAGACGAAAACGGACTAAGCGACAGATTTATTTTCGTCGGTCCGGTAAGCGAACGAAAAAAACTGCAGGGATATTACCTTAGGAGCGATGCGCTTGTTTTTCCGTCCACGTTCGATACTTCGTCTCTTGCGCCCATAGAAGCTGCCGCACACAAGAAGCCTTCGTTTGTAATAAACGGCAGCGGAAGCGCAGAGGGAATAATCGACGGCGTAAACGGCTTTTTGTGCGAAGAAAACGAATACGATCTTGCTAAAACGATAAACGCTGCGATTCCGCATCTACGTGAGACGGGCGAAAACGCAGCTTTAACGGTTTATCGAAGTTGGGAACAAGTTGCCGAAGAAATATATCCCATGTACGAAAATGTGCGCCATCGCTATGCTTTAACTGCCGAGAACGCAGTTACGGTATAGCAGTTACGGTATAATCTTTTTAAAGCATAACGATAATTTGCAGACTAAATGCGCAATTGCAAAACGTCGATTAGTCATTGACGTTAACTTAGAAAATTATAATTTTGCTCAACATCGACGCTGTAAGAAAATGCGCAAAATAATTTGACTGGAATCAATAAAGTACCATTATTTCGGTTATTTTTTATTTATGACAAAAAAAGCGACGTCGGATAGCTTTTTTTGTTGAAAACGTACTTTAAAAGTGGTATAATATCCTTTATTGAAAAGAAGGGAGGTCGGATATGCCGGATTTTGAATCGCTGTATAACGAAAGTCAGGCAAACGCCTTTACGTCTGCAAAGAAAAGGTTTTACGACAACAAAGTCGATAATTTAACCGAGAAAAACTATGACGGAAAGACTGTGATACAAGCCGTGGTTCACGGACATAGGGATTATCACACCTCCATAGTCTTTGACGAGCAGGGAGGGCTTTACGACTATTCGTGCGATTGTTACGGGTTTAGCATGCAAAGCGGACCCTGCAAACACATACTCGCAACTGCGCTTACATACGAAGAAAAAAATCCGTCTTCGGGCGCTTCCGCATCGGCGAAAAAAAGAATTTCGGACGGGTGCATAGCCGGTCTTATCTCCGTATACGCAAAAAAGAGGCAGGGGAAGATACTTAAAGACGATACTCCGGTATCTTTGATTCCCGTCATAGAACTGCTTTCCGACGATTCGGTGGCGTTAAGATTTTCGGTAGCCAAGACGAGGGCATATAAGTTAAAGAATCTGGCGCAATTTGCGTCCGATTGCGTTTCGGCGCAATACCGCAGATACGGAGCCCAGCTCGCCTTCGATCACATCATGGACAATTTTTCGGAAAAGAGCGGTCCGCTGGTATCGTTCTTAATAAAAACGGTTGCCGAACGACAGGCGAACGGCGGCGAATTTAAAGGCGATCGTATACGACTTTTTCCGTCGGATCTCGATGATTTTATATCGATTGCCGACGGGCTTATAGAGGTCGAAGAGGGGCGAGTAAGCGAGGGGATGCGGTACATAGTAAAAGAACCCGATGCCCTTAAGGTAAGTATATTCGTTAATAAAGAGCCTGAAGGATATCGCATATCTTCGGATGTTAAAGAGTTTAAGCTGCTTTACGGCAAAAGATATTACTATCTCATGACTTCGGGACAGATATATCGGGTTACCGATCAATTCGTAGAAACTTCGTATCCGTTGATAAAACAGCTTAATGCTCACGAGTCTGTATTTGTAAGCGAAAGGGATATGACGGCATTTTATAACAACGTCCTTATGCAAACTACAAAGCTCGCTGTGGTAAGCGATACCGATTTGTCTTCGTATTTGTTGCCGCCGCTCGTTGTGTCGCTATATCTCGACATAAACTCATCTATGGTTATAGACGCAAGGCTCGAATGTTCGTATAACGGTGAAAAAGTGGATATAGACGATGAACCTTCCGGCTCGGAAATGCGAGACTATGAGGCGGAAAAAGCGCTCAGAGCATGTTTGAGCGAGTTTTTTCCGTTTTATCCGCACCTTACGCTCGATGCCGAAAGCGACATATTCAAGTTACTTTCGGAAGGGCTTAGACGCATAGGAAGATTTTGCTCGATTTACATGTCGACGGAGATGCAACGCATTAAAGTGCGCAAACCGCCGTCCGTCAAGGTCGGAGTCAAGTTAAGCGGTGACTTGATAGAGCTTGACGTAAGCGACGACGATTACACTTACGAAGAATTGCTCAAGATTATAGATAAGGCCGGCAAGAGCAAGTATGTGCGTATAGGAGACGCTTTTGTGGACCTTGACGATCCGTCTTTAAGGGCGCTAGGAAAAATCATGGATTTAAATTCGTCTTTGACCTTGCCTTCGTATTATGCCCCGCGAATTTGCGAAGAACTTAAAGAACATTATGACGTCACCGAGATAGAGTCGAAAATAGACGCCGACGACGGGGTGGACGCTCCGGACTCGCTCGGCGATATTATGAGGCCGTATCAAAAGGCGGGACTTCGGTGGATGAGTGCGCTGCTTAAGCGCGGATACGGCGGAATTTTGGCAGACGACATGGGCTTGGGCAAGAGCCTGCAGGTAATATCACTGATTGTAGCTCTCAAACTTAAGAGCATAATAGTGTGTCCCACTACTCTTGTGCTTAACTGGGAAAACGAATTTAAAAAGTTTGCGCCTTTTCTCCGGACTCTTTGCGTTATCGGCAGCATGGAAGATCGTGAAAAATTACTTACGGATGCAAAAAATTACGACGTAGTTATAACTTCGTACGAGCTTATACGTCGGGATATTCATAGATACGACATGGGATTCGACCTGGCTGTAATAGACGAGGCTCAGTTTATAAAAAATCCGGATACGAAAAATGCACGCACGGTTAAAGAGATAAAATGCAAATACAGATTTGCGCTTACCGGCACGCCGATAGAAAACAGTTTGAGCGAGCTATGGTCAATATTCGATTTCATAATGCCGGGATACCTGTTTTCCTATCGAAAGTTTAAAGAAAAATTTGAATTGCCGATTGCGGAGGGCAGCAAAGTTGCGGAAGACGAACTGTTAAAACTCGTAATGCCGTTTATCCTTCGAAGGTTAAAGACCGAAGTTTTGAGCGAGTTGCCTCCTAAGGTAGAAACGGACGTGGTCGTGCCGCTCGAGGGTCAGCAAGAAGAATTGTACAAAGCGCACGTGGCATTGATACGAAAGAGCATAATGATCGAAAACGCCGATCGCATTACGGTGCTGTCTATGCTGACGAGGCTCAGAAGAATCTGTTGCGATCCGCATTTGATCGATCCTTCGTACGAAGGCAACTCGGCTAAACTTGAGGCGTGTATGCAGATAGTAAGACAGGCGATAGACGGGAAGCACAAAGTGCTTATATTTTCGCAGTTTACTTCCATGCTCGATATTATAAGAAATTCGCTTATGGAAAACGGAATTACCAATTATCTTTTGAGGGGTGACACGTCCAAAAGCGAGCGCATGAAGTTTGTAAATCGCTTTAATAAAGACGATACGCAAGTATTTCTTATTTCGCTTAAAGCCGGTGGCACGGGACTTAATCTCATAGGAGCCGACGTGGTAATACATTACGATCCGTGGTGGAACGAATCTGTCATGAATCAGGCTACGGATAGAGCTTATCGAATAGGTCAGGACAAAAAAGTTCAGGTGTATTCGTTGATTGTAAACGGAACGCTCGAGCAAAAAATAGTGGAATTACAAAAGAAGAAGGCGAGACTGAGCGGACTTATTGAAAACGAAAATCCCCTTAGCGACGTGTTGAAACTTTTGGATTAATAAAAAGGGAGAAAATTTATATGAAACAATTTAAAGCGGAATCGCAAAGACTGTTGGAGCTTATGATTAACTCCATTTACACAAACAAAGAGATATTTTTAAGAGAACTCATATCAAATGCGTCCGACGCCATAGATAAGTTGCGGTTTATTTCTCTTACCGACAGCGCCGCAGACAGAGATTTTGCAATAGAAATAGAAATCGACGAAGCGGCACGCACGCTTACCGTAAAAGATAACGGAATAGGAATGAACGAAGCCGAATTGGAAGATAATCTCGGAACCATTGCGTCGAGCGGAACGTTTAAGTTTAAAAACGAGAACAAGACGGACGACGAACTTATAGGCCAGTTCGGCGTAGGATTTTATTCGGCGTTTATGGTGGCGCATACGGTAACGGTAATAAGTAAAAAATACGGCGACGATAAGGCGTATCGCTGGAGCAGTTCCGGTAGCGACGGCTACACCATAGACGAAGCGCAGCGAGAGCAAAGCGGAAGTACGGTTATTCTTGAGTTGAAACAAGACGACGAAGACGATAAATACAGCGAATATTTGTCCGAGTGGCGTATAGGCGAACTTGTCAAGAAATATTCGGATTACGTAAGGTATCCGATAAAAATGCTGTGCACGACTTCGAGGAAAAAAGAAGGAAGCGACGAGTGGGAGGAGTGCAAGGAGGTAAAGACGCTTAATGCGATGACTCCGATCTGGAAACGTAATAAAGGTGATGTAAAAGACGCCGATTACAAAGAATTTTACAGAGCTACTTACTACGATATGGAAGAGCCCCTTCATTATTTTCGTATTTCTTCGGAAGGCGGGCTTACTTACGATGCAGTCGTTTTTGTGCCGGCTAATCCTCCGTACGATTATTATACGTCCGATTATAAGAGAGGACTTTCTTTGTACGTAAACGGCGTGATGATTATGGACAAGTGCGAAGAACTCGTCCCCGAATATTTCGGTTTTTTACGAGGCGTTGTGGACAGCTGCGACCTATCTCTTAATATTTCTAGGGAGATGCTGCAAAAGGATAGGCAGCTTAAGGCACTCGCCGGCGGACTTTGCAAGAAAATCGTAGCCGAATTTAAGAGGCTTATGGAAAGCGACCGACCGCTATACGAGAAAATTTTTGATAAATACGGTGTGGGTATCAAGTACGGCGTTTATGCGGATTTCGGAGCCAAGAAGGATTTGCTGAAGGACGCATTACTTTTTAAAAACGCAGACGGCAAGTATATGTCTTTAAGCGAGTACGTATCGCAGCTTAAAGACGATCAAAAAGATATTTTGTATGCTTGCGGTAAAAACGCAGATGCGATAAGGCAAACTCCACAGGTCGAAGGCGCTCTCGAAAAGGGCATGCAGGTGTTGTTCTTGACCGATCAAATAGACGAGTTTGTGGTTAAGGTTATAGGCGAATACGACGGTCATAAGATTGTTTCCGTGGGCAGTGCAAAAGAACAGGTAAAAGATGACAGCTTTGACGAGTTGATAAAGGCAATAAAAGAGCGATTGGGCGAAAAAGTAAAAGACGTATCGCTATCTGACGGGTTGGGCAGTTATCCGTGTTGTATCAGCGCAGAAGGAGAAGTGTCGCTTCAAATGGAAAAGATTCTTAATTCGATGCCGACCGGCGGCGGAGTAAAAGCGCAAAGAGTGCTGGAAATAAATCCCGACCATCCGCTCGTAAAGAGAGCGAAAGAACTCGAAGGCGAAAGCCGAAACTCGCTTATAGATTTGCTATACGGCGAAGCGTTGCTTTTGGCGGGACAGGATTTAGACGCTGCCGATTTTGTAAAAAATATTAATAAAATGCTGTAATTAGACGATACGTATAAACGTTTTCGGTATATAGCAAGGAAGAAGCAAAGATAAGTTTATTTGAGAACGAAGGGAAAACATACGAAGATGAAGTTGGATTTGCATGTGCACTGCGGATTGTCGCCGTGTTCTAAGGCAGACGTAGAAGAAACGGTTAACGCTTACGCCGAATCGGGTGTGAATTTTGTGCTTACCAATCACTACGCAGAGATTTACACTACAGCCGCCGGCGGCGCATATCCGGAATCGGAATATGCGGACATCTACATAGATAGGTACAACAAGGTAAAAAAATATGCGGATAAGTTGGGTGTAAAGACTTTTTTCGGTATGGAAATCGGTATAGTTATGCCGGATTGCCCTTATGCGGAGTTTTTGCTTTACGGTATAACGCCGGATATTCTCAAGTCCGCACCGCACATATACGGAATGGGGCAGAAACAGCTGTACGAATTTTGCGCTTCTAACGGTATCGCTCTTATCCAGGCGCATCCTTATCGCAAAGAACAAGGACATTTCCCGCATGATCCCGAATTTATGGACGGCGTGGAAATAAATTGTCATCCCGTTTATTTGAGGGAAGAGAGCCGAGTAAGAAATTTTGCGGCAACGCACAATCTCAGGATAACGGCAGGCAGCGATTTCCATGTTGTCGGAGGACAGGCTCTCGGCGGCATCGAAGTTGACGCTTCGAATGAAAAAGAGCTTGCCAAAAAGATTTTGGCGGGTGAATACAATATATTTTTGAGGTAAAAATGGAACAAAATCAATTGCTGGAAACGCAAAATTCGCCGATAACGGATGCGGAGTCGGTCTGTGATTCAAAAAAACGATTTTGGGAAATCGATTTTGCGAGAGGAATTTGCGTAATACTTATGATTTTCGATCACTTGATGTATTCGTTTGCTGTGGTTGCGCCGTTTGTCGGCACGCTTTTCGGTACCGATATGTGGTCCGGAGCTGCCGAATTCGCTGTATGGTACTGGCGACACCCGGTTAGGGATATAATCAGACCGATAATCGTTTGCGCATTTTTTGTTATTTGCGGTGTGAGCTGTACGCTATCCAGGTCGGAAATCAAACGAGGCGCACTGACGTTTTTGCTGGGGTGCGGCATTACGACGGTTACGTCGATAGTCGATCTCGGATTCGAACTCGGTATAACGATATTGTTCGGAGTGTTGCATATGCTGGGCGTGGCAATGCTTTCGTATGGGCTTATCGATAAGCTAGGCAAAAGGATTGAGAAGCTAGGCGCATCACAAAAATCAAAGAACGTGTATGGATTTTTGGGGAAATACTTGCCCTGCATAGTCGGCGTTTTGTTGCTTGCGGTATATTTTATTTGGCTTGGGCATATCGAGAATATGAAATTTGTCTCCGATATAGAAGTTAAGAATGAAAGCCTTAAGCCTATCGTTTCCATATTTACGCAGGTTAAGAATTACAATTTCGTACAGTATTCGCATGACTATTTTGCTTTGTTGCCGTACGGAGCAATAGTACTGTTAGGTAGTGGAATAGGCAAAGCGGTATACCGATCGAAATTAAGAAACTATGCAGCTAAAGCTGACGGAAAATGGAACAAGCCTGTTTGTTTTATGGGCAGATATGCATTGTATGCGTACGTATTACACCAAGTCGCAGCAGTGGTTTTAATCTTTTTAATAACTTTGATATTCGGATAAACAGGAGAAGTGTATGACGCTCTACGAAAGTTTTAAGCAATGCGCTTTGTCGCATAATCGCCAAGACGCTATCGTATTTTACGGACGCAGAATAACGTTTGGAAGGCTTCTTTCGCTCGTTGACAGAACGGCTTACGGACTGAAAAACGACGGAGTAAAGAAAAACGACGTCGTTACTTTGTGCGTGCCTAACAGCCCTTCGGCGGCGATAGCGTTTTATGCGATAAACAAGCTCGGTGCGATTGCGAATTTGGTTCATCCGTTCGCCAAGTGGGAGTCGGTAAAACATAGCATGAAAAAGACGGGCAGTAAACTTCTCGTCACCTTCGATATGTATATGGACGAAGTCGGTTGCGATTGCAAGAAATACGTTTCGGACAGCGGTTATTTTATGCCGGCGATAAAACGAACGTATTTTCATATCGCAAACCGAAAAAAACGTCGTTTCGATAAGAACGACGCATTTGAAAAACTGTTCGATAATCCGCCGCTTTCCGAAACCGAAAAAAACGACGGCGCCACGGTTTTTTTACCGAGCGGCGGCAGTACTGGCGAACCTAAGATAATTATGCACGGCGATGCGGCATTTAACGGGCTGTGTGACGATATAGACTTCTTTTTAAGCGAAGAGCAGAGCTGTTACAAAGCTATGTACTCCGTGCTTCCGATATTTCACGGGTTCGGATTGTGCATGAATTTGCATATGTGTATGACTAAGGGGATTACGTCGATTATGACGCTGAAATTTAACCCCAAAGAGATGGCTAAGGCAATAGCCGAGTACAAAGTCAATATTTTGACGGGAGTGCCGGCGATGTATAACAAATTGCTTGCGAGCGAAGATTTTTTAAAAACCGACCTTTCTTCGCTTAAAGATTGCTTTGTGGGCGGAGATAAAGCGTCTGCGGAGCTGATTTCGAAATTTAACGAAGTGTTGGCTCAAGGAGGTAGCAATGCAAAACTCCATGTCGGCTACGGCCTTACCGAAACGGTTACGGTGTGCGCCGTAACTACTGCCGAAAGGGATAAAATCGGAAGCGTTGGTTATCCGCTCCCCGGCGCAAAATTTTGCATAAGCGACGGCGAAAAGAAATTACCTTGCGGCGAAATAGGCGAGCTATGCATACAGTCGCCTCTTCTTATGCTCGGGTATTACGGTACGGACCAAACGCCGATAAGGGAATTCTGCGGAGAAAAGTGGCTGTTTACCGGTGATTTGTGCTATTTGGACGAGGACGGCTACCTTTATTTCAAACAGCGCATAAAAAATATGATAAAGGTTAACGGCGTGCCTGTATACCCTTCGGAGATTGAAGAGGTCGTTTCGGCAATCGAAGGAGTAAAGCATGCTGCCGCAATAGGCGTGCCGGACAAAAACAAGGGCGAATCCGTCAAACTGTTCGTCGAACCTCGGCAAAACGTCGACGAATCGGTTTTACGGGCGAAAATAGAGAAGAACTGCAAAGAAAAACTGATAGTTTACGCTTTGCCCAAGGAGATAGTCTTCGGAACGCTGCCGCTTACTAACGTGGGCAAGGTCGACAGAAAACAGCTTAGTTGAGCAAACGAGAACTTTGGCGACGGTGAATCTCTGTTTGTGAAGATGACGTATGACCGGATAAATACGGTTTATGCCTTTTCCTTATTCTTAATCGGCGTAACCGTTAAAGGCTGCGAAAATGGCGCATTCGCAAGCAAAACGAAATTTATGTTTTAAATTTTACATAGCGGAGCGTCGACGTCGGTATCATCCCTAACGTCGACGTTTTTTGTATACGATAACGGTTTTTTGCGCATAATTCACTGCGTTTGCGCATGACGAGTTCACTATGTTTTGTCTGTTAGACGGCGTTTATCGTTTGTTACTGTTGCGCTGTTCGTTCTACCGTCAAGCTTAGAGGCTACGCTTATACGGTAAGTCGGAGAAAAAATAAAAGTAAAATTCAGAAGAAAATAAAATATTCGTTTAATGAAAAATGTGTGTACAAAACGGCGAACTTAATGTCAAAAAAGGACAAATTACTTTTAATTAAATATTTTCTGTTGCAATTTGTATTATTGTATGATATAATTGCCGTAACTAAAATTGGGTTTTGTATCTTAATGCCGGTTCGGGCTATGGTTCGAGCGGGCAAATCTAAAAAAGATTACATTTTTTCCAAAGTCAAGGAGGACCTATGAAAAGAAAGAATTTCAGATTGAGCATTGCCTTGATCGTTTTCGCTTTGGTAGGCGTGATGTTCGCTTCGGCAGCATGCGCTCCCGTTAGCAATGTAAACGACCAGGCAAATTCTGCAAATTCGGCTGTTACGGTCACCGAGTCCGGCAAAAAAACTTCGGATTTGGTAGATCAGAGCAAAGTTCCAGAGCAGACGGTTTCCTACAAGGCTGACGACGAAGTCGGTATAATAGTTCAAATGGACGAGAGTACCCTTTTGGATACATATCTTGCCAGTCCCGACAAGTACGACAGCTATCAGGATTTCTTAACCTCGTACGAGGGTAAGAAAGCTGCGCAGAACCTTAAAGACAAGCAAAACGCATTGTTCAATAAGATTGCGCGTAAGACCGACGCCAAACTTGCATGTAACTACGTAAACGTTCTTAACGGTTTCGCAGTTACCATTAAGTACGGCGAGCGTAAGAGCCTTGCAGACGTTGCTTACGGCTATGGCGCCGTAAATGCGATGATTTCCGACCATTACGACGAGCCGCAAGTAGACGTAGTTACCAACCAGGTAAATGCGCAGACTACCGGTATCTTCGACTCTACTTCCAGTAAAGAAAAGGGATATTGGGGCGAAGGCATGGTCGTTGCAGTGCTCGATACCGGTCTCGATTACGAGCATCCGGCGTTTGATCCCGAAAACGAAATTTTCGCAAACGACAACGTATACAAGCTCGACGAAGCTAAGATCGAGGCTCTTTTGCCGTATCTTACCGCTTCTAAGCTTATAGACAATCTCACCTGGAGAGACGTTTATTACAACAAAAAAGTTCCTTTCGGTTTCGACTATACCGATCATAACGGTAAGCAAGGCGATACTAACATCAGTACTCACGTAGATAACGAACACGGTACTCACGTTGCCGGTATTATCGCAGGTCACAGCGAGCATCCGTACGATATCGACGAAGACGGCAACGAAGTTCCCCGTTACGACGATCTCGAGCACAAAGAGATTACCGGCATCACCGGCGTTGCTCCCAAAGCTCAGCTTGCCATATATAAGGTATTCTCCGATTACAAAAGCGGCGCAGAATCTCATTGGCTTTTGGCTGCATTGGAAGACACCGTAGTTGTAGGCGTTGACGTTATCAACATGTCGCTCGGTTCCAACTCCGGTTTCCAAGACGATATAAACAGTAAAGATTCTATTTACGATGCTTACGAAAACGTAGGTAAGGCAGGCATTTCGCTTGTAGTCGCAGCTTCTAACGCATACAGCTCCGGCTTCAGCTCTCATTACGGTCTTAACCTTATCTCCAACCCCGACTCCGCTACTGTAGGTAGCCCCAGTACTTATGAGTCCGCATTGAGCGTAGCTTCCATAAGCGGCGTTAAGTCTAAGTACATATCCGCTTATACGGACGCTAACAACGTAGGCAAAGAACCGGTAGGTATAGCTTATTATCAGGAAGCAGCTCACGTAAACAGCCAGTCTTACGACTTCATTTCAGATCTTAGAAATGCAGTAAAGAGCAAGAATCTTATGACTCAGTACGTAAGAAACTGGTCTGACCTCGTGGCTAACGGTACTCAGGACGACATGGAGAAATGGGAACTCAGCATTCCTTACAAAGTCATCCCCGGTCTAGGTAAAGATACCGACTATACCGACGACGTTACCAACAAAATCGTATTGGTAGCTCGTGGTTCCATAAGTTTCGAAGACAAGCTCAAGATTGCAAGAAATCACGGCGCTTTGGCTTGTATCGTATTCAACAACGTTTCCGGCGTAATTCGTATGCAGGTCGGTGACGAAGTAAACATCCCCGCATGCTCCATTATGATGGACGCAGCCGTTGCTTTCCGTAGAAACGGTTCCGGATACATTGTAGTAGATCAAGCAGGTATTGACGGCGCAGGTCCGTTCATGAGCGACTTCTCTTCGTGGGGACCGCTTCCCAACCTTCGCCTTAAGCCGGAAATTACCGCTCACGGCGGCGAAATTTATTCGGCAATACCGGGCGATAAGTTCGCTTACGCTCGTTTGTCCGGTACATCTATGGCATGCCCCAACATGGCGGGCGTTGTCGCTCTTATGCGTCAATATATGCAGGCTAAGGACAGCAACGGAAATTATCTCTATGCGCAGAAATACGGCATTCTCAACGAAGCCGGCAACGCTATAGACAACAACAAAATGGAAGCTCGTATTTATCAGCTTCTTATGAGTACTACCACTATCGCTAACAACGAAGAAGGCAATCCGTATTCGCCTCGTAAACAGGGCTCCGGACTTGCCGATCTTTCCAGAGCTCAGTCCACCGAACAGTATGCGGTTGTGTACACCGACGAAGAGGGCGTAACCAGTTCCTTCGGCGTAAGAGAGGATGGCAGAGTGGAGACCGAGCGTACCAAGCTCGAACTTTTGGACGATCCAGAGAAGACCGGCGTTTATACGCTTGACTTCGTAGTTCGTAACGTTGCTTCCAGTGACGTAACCTATAGACCTAACGTAATCGTAATGACCGAAGGTATTTCTACCGACGGCAAGACCGTTACCGAAAAAGCTCACGTCCTCGATAACTGCGGAATGACTCTTAAGGTAAACGGCGCAGATATGGGCGCAATCACTTCGTCCACCACCGTTACCGTTCCCGCTAACGGCGAAGTGGAGGTAGTTATCACCGTAACTTTGGGAGCAAAAGACAGAGCATGGCTCGAGCAGTTCTCCAACGGCATGTATGTAGAAGGTTTTGTTACCATGGATAACGTTGACGCTAACGGAATAGACCTTAACGTTCCGTACCTTGCGTTCTACGGCGATTGGGCAGACGCTCCCATATTCGACTATGACATTTACGAAACCAGCAAAGACGAACACGACGATAACATCGACGATGAAGATAAGCGTTACAGCGGTAACAAATGGCCCACTCAGTTGTTCGGTAAATACATGGAAAACGGCGACGAAAGCATATTCAACATGGGTTCTTGGATATTCTACACTCCCGACGAATTCAAAGCTCCCGACTCCACCGAAGACAGATGCGCTATTGGTTATAACGAAAATGGCGGTATCATGGGACTTTATGCCGTAAGCGGTTTCCTCAGAGGTATGAAGAAGGTATTCTATACGATTACCGACGAAATTACCGGTGAAGTTATTTACGAAAACGTTTACTATGCGGCTCGTAAGGCAGGCGGCGCAGCAGGTATCGGCGGTATGTTTATCGAACTCGATACCAAAGATCTTAATGTTGTCAATAATGCGAAGTATCGCATAACCATCTACGGTGTTCTCGACTGGAACGCAGACGAGATTACCTCTAAGGATCAGGTGTCCAAAGAAAATACCTGGTCGTCGGCATTCTGGATCGATACCGATTCTCCGTTCATTTCCAACACCGAAGTTCGTATCGAGAGAGACAGCAGAGATAATGCAACTTACTATCTTGACCTTTATGTAACCGACAACCATTACGCAGCAGGTATGTCCTTCGATTATTACAATAAGAAGGATAAGGATTTCACCACTACGTTCTCCGATAAAGGACTCCGTCCCTTCGAGACGATGCGTAACGCAACCACTTGCGTAACATTTAACATTACCGATTACTGGGAACAGATTCACGATGCTATCGTTTATCGTCTTTCTAACGAAAACGCAGCTACCGAGAATCCCGAAGAAGCCGTATATCCCGCTCAGTTCAGAACGATGATTTACGACTACGCAATGAACCATGCTACTTACACCATCGACATGTACGAACTTCTTAAGAACTATGTTCATCAGGAGATTCAGTTCGGCGATGTAGGTAACTACAGCGTTAAGGGCAATGACAAAGTGTTCATGTCCGCTACCGACAAGGTTAAGACGGATGCGAACGGCGACTATGTTCTTCTTCCCGAAGAAAACGAAGTAGCTTATTCCATGATCATTGGACAGAAAGTAGAACTCATGAAGTCCGTTATCGCAACTCCCGCAAGCTCCTGGAGAGAGGATCTTAAGTTCTCTATCGTATCCGGAGCAGATTGCGGAAAGATCGATGCGGAAACCGGCGAGTTTATTTCGACCGCTGCGGGACTTGTTAAGATCAGAGTTCAATCTATACTTAACCCCGAAGCTTACGACACCATTACAATTAACGTTCTTACCGAAGAAAAGGTAGCAGAATATAAACTTAACAAAAAACAGCTCCTTGCTAAGAGCTCCATCGAAGAGCTTACGCTCGTAGAGGCAGGTCAGTATCTTAACGCAGGCGAGTGGTATCTTGTAGAAGTAGAAGTTAATCCCTGGTATATCGACGCTTCCGCATACAACATCGTATGGAAGTCGGGTACCACCACCATCGCTACGGTAATGCCTTATTATGAGGGCGTAGGCGCTTACTACAACGAGGCAGAACTTACCGACGAACAGAAGGCAAAACTTAATCCGTATAAGCAATGGGTTGTTGCTAACAGCAGCCGTTACGTAAACGGAGAATACAAGACCAACACTGCAGGTACCGCAGTTATTACGGCTACCGTTCAGGAAAAAGACAGCAAGGGTAATTGGAACAACACCTTCTATACTGCTCAGTTTACCGCTATCGTACAGAAAGAATTTGTTACCTCCGGTGACGAGCTTACCGAATATCACGGTATTGCAAGAGATAAAGACGACGACGGCAACGTAGTAGAGGGACTTATAAGAATCCCCGACAACCTTTCTATCAAGAAGACCGCAAGGATACTCTTCTATAAGAAAGCGGGTATCAAGAAGATTATCCTTCCCGAAAAACTTACTAACGTAGGTTACGCTTCGTTTGCATACATGCCCGACCTTGAAGAAGTTGTTCTTCCGTCAACCGTAGTAACCATCGACGGTTATGCGTTTGCGGCATACTACAATTCTTCGATGTCGCTTCCCGACACAAAGCTTCAGGTAGTAGATTTCAGCAAGTGCGCTAAACCCATCTACGTAGGAAAGATGGCGTTTGGTATGCAGGTATTCCTTGGTGCCGATCTCGAAGCGACCGGCGACATACTCAGAGACGACTTCAAGATTTCGGACGTAGTTCTCAGAGACGACTTCGATCAGAAGTTTGATCTTAAGATGGTAAGAGGCGCAGAAATCCTTGCCTTCTACAGCTTGTATTGCGCTCACGGAAATATCAATCTCGAAAACCTCAGAGCTGCTAATACCAACTCGTTCGCAGGTTTAGGTTACTGGGCAGGCAGAGGTACCGATCTTAGCGGTATCGGAGCAGACGTAGTCGTAAGATTTGGCAAATACACCGTTTTGGACGGCGCAGGAATATTTGCAGGTTCGTCGATAACCGAAATGATTTTTGACGGAACTCCCAGAATTTCTAGCGCATTGTTCGGAGGAAACAGCGCTAACCTTACTCTTAGAAAGGTTACGTTCACGGCTGATAATCTTGTTATTGAGAGCTACGCTTTTTCAGGTTGCATAATGCTCGGAAATATCGAGTTTAAGGGTTCGGTTGCTTCTATCGGCGATTATGCCTTCATGCAAGTAGGCGTTGCGTCGATTAAGTACGAGCTCATCCAGACCATTTTTGGGCCTATTCCGAAGATGGAAGGAGATCTTAAGGTAACCTTCGACAGCACCTGTAAGAGAATTGGCAGCTACGCATTCGCTCGTAGCGCAATTAAAGAAATCACTTTGCCCGCCGGACTCGAAAAGCTTGAAAGTTATTCGTTCCTTGCGTGCGAAGATTTGGCAAAAGTTACGATTGCAAAAGGTTGTAACCTCGAAACCGTAGACGGTATCGGACTTAAGGGCGCTCCGTTTGTAATGAGCGATAACATTTCCGAATATATCGTAGAAACCGGTCACGAGAAGTTTATGTCTAAAGGCGGAGCAATATTTACAAAGGACGGAAAGACTATCATAGCCGTACCTTCCAACTGTGCTACCGATCCCGCTACTTTGCTTGACGGCGTAGAAGAAATAGGCGATTATGCGTTTGCATACGCTTACGGAGTTGAGGGTGAAGAAGGCGAGGACGTATCCGTAAATATAGTTATCCCCGAAACAGTTAAGAAGATAGGCGTAGGAGCATTCTTGTACAGCGCCAACCTTAAATCGGTTGTTCTTCCTACGACTATTACCGAAATCCCCGATGTTGCTTTTGCTAACTGTGAGAACCTTGTATCGGTTGATTTCAACGGCAACAGCACTATAACCTCTATCGGCGCAGCTGCATTCGTAAACAGCGCTATCGAGGAAATAACTCTTCCCAGAGATTTGACGTCGATTGGAGTT
>ULTU01057936.1_pt1 | contig 33149 bp, 30 predicted proteins | sample 1957861 | NCBI WGS metagenome assembly ULTU01 (sample SAMEA4835742, study PRJEB28245) | human gut metagenome | biome: gut microbiome; material: fecal sample | place: Denmark | collected 2008
ATATCTAATTATTTAATTAATTTAGGTTATCCTAAAGATATATTTTATGATTATTTAGATAATATTAAGATAAATAATAAAGATATTTTAGTTAAAGAAGCAAGTAATTATATTAAAAAGTATTCTAAAAAGTATGAAAATAAGGAACTTTTATATTTTGTTAAAGACAAATTATATAAAAAAGGGTATAATAGTAATGAAATTGATGAGGTGTTAAATGAATTATTATAAGAATATGTCTAAAGAAGACAAGAAACAATTAAAAGAAAATTTTAAGAATGAAGATAATTATTTAATTTATATTAAAGCTAATAGAATATTTGGTATTTGTGTATTTGGTATTATCTTTGGTCTTGGAGCATTAGTTTTTGATATTATATATCATCAACCTATTGTAAGTGGTATTTTAGATGGTTTATTATTAGTATTTTCAATAGTTTTCTTAATTAAGATGACTAATGCTAAGAGATTATTACTTGAAAATTATGCGAATGTTTTAGAATCTAAAAGAATAGAAGAAGAAACTAGAAAGAAAGCTGCTAAAAAAGCTGCTCCTAAGAAAAAGAGTAATCCTAAAAAGAAAACTAATACTGAAAAAAAGACAACAAAAAAATCAGCTAAGTAAGCTGATTTTTTATTTTGATGTTTTATTTGATTGTGCTTGTAAGATTTGATTACTAATATAATTAGAATATTGTTTAGATAATGAACTATCTTCAATTTTCATACCATATTTTTTTCTTAATTCAACTAAAGCATTAATTTGCATTGTATTATCGTCTTCTTTAGCTTTATCAGCTAGAGTAGTAATAATAGTGTCTTTAACTTTATCTAAAGCTTCTTTTTCTTTTGCACCTGTTTTTAAGATGATATGATAACCAAATTTAGTTTTAACTGGTGTAGTAGTATATTTGTTTAATTTAAGAGCATAAGCAGCTGTTTCAAATTCAGTAACCATATCTCCTTTATTAAAGTATCCTAAATCTCCACCTTTGTCTTTGTTTGAATCATCATCAGAATATTCTTTAGCTAAGTCATCGAATTTAGCACCATCATTTAATTTCTTAATTACTTCTTTAGCAGTTTTTAAAGCAGCTTCTTCAGCTTTTTTCTTTTCAGCATCTGACATTGAATCAGTTGTTTTAGGAGCAATTAAAATATGTTTACAAGAAATATCACCAACATATTCTTCATCATAATATTTTTGAACTTGTTTATCAGTTATACTATTTTTAGCATAATCATCAACAGCTTTATTACGATAATAAGTTAATTTTAACATTTCTTTAAAGCCATCTAATGAACTAATTCCATAATATTGACTTAAAGCAGATAAAAGTGATTTTTCATCATATTTACCATCATCATCAACATAGTATTTTTTAATACTTTCTAATTGTTCATCAGCATATTTTTTAGCATCACTATCACTTTTTGGATATTCTTTTAATAAAATTGAATTATCAATCATATCAATTAAAGAACTTAAAGCATATTTTTCTTTAATTTCATTATATAGATCATCAGCACTAATACTAATTTTTGTATCTTCAAATGAAACTACTGCTTCTTTACCATTTGATAGTTTAGGAACCTTTCCGCATCCAGCTGTACAGCCAAGAATTAATAAAGCAATTAAAATTTTCTTTTTCATTTTACCCTCCATAGGCATTATTATAACAATGATTATTATAAAATACAAGAACACAATTGGCTATTTTTGCGTACAATAAAGTGAGATATGAAAAGGAGGGAGATTATGAACGCTTGTTGTAATAATAATGGTATAAGTGGTGCTGCATTTATACTTGTATTATTTATTCTTTTAGTAATCATAGTTGGAGCTGCTGTTATTTAATAAAGGAGGTTAGATTATGTGTAATGAGAAGAAGAAACCGTGCCAAAGAAATAATATAAATGATGCTTTTATTGTTCTAGTTTTATTTATATTACTGGCAATTATTCTTGGTGCTGTTTTAGTTTAGATATTAAGAGGTTTTTTCCTCTTTTTTTATTTGTTTTTTTATGTTAAACTTTTATATAGAAGAGGTGATAATAATGTTTGGTAAGATAATAGATATTTATGATAATTATGTAATTATAGAAAATGCCACTCATAAATTAGAAGTTAATTATGTTAATTTTCATGTAGTATTTCCAGAAAATGACCGATCTGTAGTCGGGGAAATAGTAGGAATGAATGAAAATGAGATTAAAGTATTTTTAGTAGGAGAGATTAAAAATGATCGATTCTCTTCAGGAGTTTTAAGAAAACCTAACTTTAATTCAAAACCAAGAATAGTTTATAAAAGTGAAGTAGAAAAGTTTTTAGGTAGTCAAGATATTGGTTCTTCTGATACTTTATATGTTGGTAAATCTTTAACTTATGATGGATTTAATGTATGTGCTAATTTAAATGATTTCTTTTCTAATCATTTTGCTATATTAGGTAATACTGGTTCTGGTAAGAGTTGTGGTGTATCAAGAATTTTACAAAATTTATTTTATCATAATGATGATAAGATGCCAGTTAATGCTCACTTAGTTTTATTTGATGTTTATGGTGAATATAATAGTGCTTTATCTAAAATAAATGAATTACCAGGTATGGGATATAAATATTTTACTTCTGACTTAAAATTTGGAGATGGAGATGTAATTAATATTCCGGCTTATTTTTTAGAAGTAGATGATTTAGCTCTTTTACTTAATGCGACATCACCAACTCAGTTACCGATATTAGAAAAAGCCTTACAATTGGTTTATATATTTAAAAGCGAAGATCAATCTATGCAATTATATAAAGATAATATTATTGCTAAAGCTTTATTAGATGTTTTATCTAGTGGTAGAAGTTCAACGCAAATAAGAGATCAAATTGTAGCTGTATTATCTAGATATAATACACCTAGAATTAATTTAAATTCACAAATTGTTCAACCTGGTTATACGAGAACTTTAACTCAATGTTTAAATATAGATAATCAAGGTAAGATGAATAATGTTCAGTTAGTAGTTGATTATTTAGAAAAGATTCAAAAGTTTGATATAAGTAGTGTGGTTATAGATAGAAGTGTTATTTATGATTTAGATGATTTATATTATGCTTTAGACTTTGCTTTAATAAGTGAAGGTATGCTTAAGAGTGAAAAAGTTTATGATGAATATAATCAATTATTAACGAGATTATTACAAATTATAAATAGTGATAATAAGAAATTTTTTGATCCTGGTACCCATAAGATAAGTAAAGATACTTTTGTTAAGAATTTATTTGATGGTTATCAAATTATTAATATGAATTTAAATTATATTGATGAAAGATTTGCTAAGACTTTAACTAAGATTTTTACAAAGATATTCTTTAACTTCTCAACTAATTTAAAAGAAAGAGGCAGTTATCCAATTCATGTTATTTTAGAAGAAGCACATAGATATGTTCAAAATGATAATGATATTAATGTTATTGGTTATAATATTTTTGATCGTATTACTAAAGAGGGAAGAAAGTATGGAGTTATATTAGGCTTAATTACCCAAAGACCTAGTGAGTTATCAACAACTGCTTTATCTCAGTGTTCTAATTTTATTACATTTAGAATGTTTCATCCAAATGATTTAAATATTATAAGTAATATATCTAGTAATGTTAGCATGGAGACAATAAATAAACTTAAGAATTTAACACCAGGAACAGCAATGATATTTGGGGTATCATTTAAACTTCCATTAATTGCTAAACTTGAGCTTCCAGATCCAATGCCTCAATCTACTAGTGTTGATATTAAGAATAGGTGGTATGAATAATGAATAAGAAACAAAAAATAATTGTTGTAGTTACAATATTTGCTTTAGTACTTTTATGTGGTGGTTTAACATTCGCATACTTTACATCTTTTACATCAAGTGAAAGTGGGTCAACTATTGCTACTAAAGGTGGTACAATGAATATTAAATATGGTAATGGTTCTGGTAATATAACATTATCCAATATTTATCCTAGATCATCAGCATGGATTAATAAAACTTTTACTGTAACTGGAAATAATACCACTGATTTAAGTATGTATTATGGAATAAGTTTAGTGGTGGATAATAATGATTTTGGAAGCTATTTAAGTTATACTTTATCTGGAACAAATACTTCAAATAATGGAAATTTAATTCCAAATACAACTGAAAATCAGACGATTTTCGATGTAGTTGAAACTTATGATTTAGGAGTTGGAAGCTTTAATAAAGCAACAAATGCAGTACATACTTATAGTTTTAAAATTTTCTTTTTAGATACTGGAGGAAATCAAAATTATGCTCAAGAAGCAAATTTTGCTGCTCATCTTGTTATTAATTCTATAAATCCTGATGGGGCAGTTGCTTATGTTGGACAGGGGAGAAATTTCATTACTGAAAATTCTACTATAGTAGATAGGGAATTTAGTGTTTTAAGTAATGAAATAAAAGAAGAAAAATATGTTGTATCTTTAATTGTGGAAGAAAATACATATAGTGATGGAGAACTTAAATATACATTAACTGGAACTAATTCATCAAATAATGGTACTATGATTGCAAATGCGACAAACGTTTCAATTCCTAATGGTGATAATCAAGTGATTACATTAGGTACAGGTGTATTATCTGGTTCAGGTAGTACAAAACATAATTATAAAATTACTATTAATGATAATAATGATGAAATTAGTTTGCTAAGTAATACAATAAGTGAAAAGTATGACGTTATGCTATTACACCATCCTAGAAATTTTTTTGGTCGTTTAGAAATTACCTCTGGTAATAAAACATTATATTCGGCTGTTATTAAGCAGGGAACAAAAGATAATCCTACAACTACTATAGGAACTGCAGCAACAACTAACGAAGGTTTAATTAAAACAACTGATGATTATGGAACTGCTTATTATTATAGAGGTGCTGTAGAAAATAATTATGTTAGATTTGCAGGAATGTGCTGGAGAATTGTTAGAACGACTGGTAACAATAATGTTAAGTTAGTTTTATATAATAATGATTCTGATAATTGTACTTTAACTGGTGATAGTTTGGCTTATGCTAAGTTTGCAAGTAATTATACTAGTTCTTTTAGTGATAATCATGCTCATACTAGTGCTGGATATATGTATGGTTTAGAAGATGAAAATACTAATACTGCTTGTTTATTTAATGAAAATGATACAGTAGTTAATAAATATAGTTCATATAAAACTGAATCAGCTTGCACAAAGGCTGGTGGTAAATGGGCTGCTAATCAATATAGTGTGTATTTTTCTAATGTTAAAGAAAGTGTTGCATTGAAAAATTTAAATACTTGGTATAAAGCAAAATTAACAGCATATACAGATAAACTAGCTGATGTAATATGGTGTAATGATAAAAGTATAAGTAGTACAACTTCTACAGGTTATACTTTTGGTGTTGCTGGTAGAGGATCAAATAGCTCTTATAGTTTAATTTGCCCAAATGATTATAATGGTGGTAAGTTATCTAAGTATACTGTTTCTGATACTACCAACGGAAATGGTGATTTAACTTATCCTATTGGATTACTTACTGTTGATGAAGTAATGTATGCTGGTGGAGTAGCAGCTTCAAATAATGCATCAAGTACTCAATATTTATCTGCAAATACTGGTAAGGCAGATATATTATTAACTCCTTATCAATATAGTTCTAACTATGATTATGATAATGCAGAAATAACATTTCATGCGTCAGTATTTGGCGGAAATAATTTTTTTCCTTATATTCCTGATGAAACTATGGTATTGATTGCATTTTTAGGTGCTGATACTTATCTTCGACCATCAATTGCCTTAAAGGGTAACGTTATTGTTAGTGGAAGTGGTAGTGCTTCTGATCCATTTGTTGTTAAATAAAACATTCTTTATGGATGTTTTATTTTTGGGTTGATTTTTTTTGAATTATTTCATATAATAATATTGTCTAGAATAGGAAACACATTGTTTGGATTAATGACTTGCATATTCTAATTAAAGTTTAGGGTATGCATAATTATATTATTATTTTATTTTAAGGTATGATGATTTAGTTATATTCTTATTAATAAAATGGTGATGATTAATTTCAGGTGTGTTTTGGTAGTAAAGAAGTTGCCGATGCAATCTTATCTACGCTAGATGTAACACGTGTTATGGAGAAAGATACTCCTAAGGATAAGCAATCGCCTGATAAGTACTGATAATGCTTCTGTTTATTTTTAAGGTTAAGGTTTTTGAATAAAGGATTTTGATTTTAAAAATAATTTGTGATTGTTCTAAAAACTGGGACTAGTTATTTTATCAGAATAGCTAGTTTTTTTATTGCATTAAATAATGGGGTTTGATATAATTTAATATGAGAATAGAGGTAGGTCGAGTGAATACTAATATGTTTAATGAATATTATTCTTATAAGTTAAAGACGGTATATCAATACTCTATTTTATTGTCTAAGATTTTAGGTGTAGATAAGAATAAATTATGGCATCGTAGAAGAGATTTAGATAATTCTATTGAATATATAGTTAATGATTTTTTTAAGAGAATGACTGACTATGATAAGGTTCAATATAAGAGTTTAGTTAGATGTTTTATTAGTGACAAAGAGATTTTTAAATATAATATAGACAGAGAACTTTATAGTGTAATTAATTATTTTATCGAAAATAAGAGAGCTTTTGAAATTACTGCTTATGAGAAAGAAATTGTTTTAGCAGCTATTATTTTGAATATTGCTAATAACATTGATATTTCGACTAGTCCTTATAAAGTTAATAAGAATAATTATAAAACGATTGTTTTAAGTTATTTAGAGAAGTTTAATAAGATTGAATATATTCATTTGATTGATGATGGTAAAAAGAATACTAAAGTTCTTCTTGAACTTATTAAAACTAATGTAAGAAAAGAAAGAAGAATATTTGAACTTTTATCTAGTAATGTTTCATTTAATAAATATATTGATATTTCTTTAGAAAATATTTATTATTTAACTTCTTATAATTATAGTGTTCCTGGTCTTAATAAATTAGATAAAGCAGCAGGAAGTTATATTTATAATCATGATGATATTGATGATAAATTTGCTTTAATGAGTACTGATTTAATTGTTGTTACTTTAATGAAGTTATTTTCAGTTAGAAAGTTTAATAAGATGTTTTTCTTACCGTTAAAGAGGGAATTTGTTCTTAATGAGAGTAATTTAAAAGTATTAAGTAATCTTTTAAAGAATGATTATTTAGATAAGAGAATTAAGATTTTATATAATTTTGATGATCTTAGTGAGAAGAGTAATAATTTATTTGGTAAGTACCATTTAGATTATTATATATATTGTAGTAAAAATACTAAGTTTGATTCAATTGATGATGAATTTAAAACTAAAGATTATTTAGTAAGTAATGATTTTTACTTAAATAATAAGAGATTTGTTGATGGTTTACTTGAAGATGGAGTAAATGTTATTATTGAAAAATTTGATGGTATTGTTACTGATAAAAAGTTAGTTCTAGAAAGTTAGGAGAGTAAAAGATGAATGTAAATAGTGAATTTTTCTTAGAATTTATGAAGCCACTTTTAGGTGGTGTATGGGATTTTATTAAAGCTATAGGAAATGCTCTTGTTAGAATTTTTAATCTTGCAAATTATTTTGATATAGTTAATAAATATAATTCTGAAGGTAGGGGTGTTAGTGTTTTTGTAGTAATTCTTGCCGTATTATGTTTGATTATATTATTTGGTTTACTTGCATTTTTAATTTATAGAATGGTTAAGAGATTTATTAGATATCGTCATAGTTTAGCTCATCAAGAAGCTTTAGTTGATGAAATTGATAATCTTAATAATGATATTGTTAAATTAAAGAGTGAAAATCAAAAGTATTTAGAAATGACTGATCCTAATAGTGGTGAAGTTGAATATGATGAGAATGGTCATATTGTTAATAAGCTTAAAGAGGGTGAAAGTAGATTCTTTAAGTTAACTAAGATTGATGAAAAGTACGCCAATTATGTAGCTCCTGAGTTACATGAAACTATTACTTTAGAACAGATTTGTGAACAATTTAGAAATTATTCTGCTAGTAAGATGGGTCTTTATTATACTATTGACTTAATTAGATTGTTTATTTCAGCTTTTGCTTCTAATAGATTAATTATTTTACAAGGTATTTCTGGTACAGGTAAAACATCTCTTGCTTATTCATTTGGATACTTTATTAAGAATGAATCTACTATTGCTAGTGTTCAACCTTCTTGGAGAGATAGTACTGAAATATTTGGTTATTTCAATGAGTTTACTAAACGTTTTAATGAAACTGAAGTTTTAAGTAAGATGTATGAAGCTAAGTATAATAATCAAATTTATGTAACTGTATTAGATGAGATGAATATTTCTCGTGTTGAATATTATTTTGCAGAAATGTTATCTATTTTAGAATTACCTAGTACTGATGAATGGGTTATTGATTTGGTTCCAAACTCTTGGGATACTGACCCTAAATTACTTGAAGATGGTAGATTTAAGTTACCAACTAATATGTGGTATATTGGTACTATTAATAATGATGACTCTACATTTATGATTACTGATAAGGTTTATGACCGTGCTATGCCTATTAATATTGATACTAAGGGTGTTGAATTTGATGCTCCGGCAACTGAACCTTTAGATATTAGTGCTACTTATTTTACATCTTTATTTGCAAAAGCTCAAAAAGAGCATCCTGTTAGTGAGGATACTTTAAATAAGATTGCTTTAATGGATGATTATGTTATTAATCATTTTAGACTTGCTTTTGGTAATCGTATTGTTAAGCAATTAAAGGATTTTGTGCCGGTTTATGTTGCTTGTGGTGGTAAAGAGATTGTAGCAGTTGATTATTTAATTGCTAATAAGATTTTAAGAAAATTTGATCAGTTGAATTTAGCATATATTCGTAATGAAATTGATGGATTTGTTGAGTTCTTAGATCAAACATTTGGTGAGGGTGTAATGGTTGAATGTAAGGCCTTCTTAGAAAGATTAAAGAAGACTATATAATTTAGAAAGAAAGATGGTAACTCATGAATAATGAATTAAGTTTACTTGTTAAAGATATTCCTCAAGATGATGTTGAATTATTTTCTAAAAATACTGTAGCAACTATTGATGCTAAAAAGGTAGTTGATAAGATTACTATTGATTATTCATGGGTTGATGTCTTGGATGAATCAATTCCTTATTTGGATAATATTATTCGTAATCCAAGACGTTTTATTGTTTCTGAAGAAGATATTGTTCCAATTGAAAAGACTAAAAAGGTTGCAGAAGAGTCTATTAAACATTTGGCAGTACATACTAATTTAATTCAAGATGTTGATGAAGATGGTATGGTTAAACCGATTAAATTACTTAATGTATTTAAAGAAGAAACTATTGATTTATATGAAAATAGATTTATTTATTCTTTAATTACAAATCTTTATACTTTTGTTAGGGAACAAATGACTTATGAGGAACAAAGTGCTTCTAATAAAGAAGAGAGAAGTGTTCATTATGAAGCTAATACTAGTTTTGATAATAGAACTGTTAATATTAAGCTTGATTTAGTAAGTAGTGATAGAGATAGACAAAGCTTAACTGAAGAGATGCTTGAAGAAAGAAAAGAGAAAATTAAACATATTTGTGAAGTTTTAGAGGACTTTATGGCTAGTAAGTTTATGAAGATGATGGCTAATGCAACACCAGTTAGAAGTCCAATTAGAAAGACTAATGTTATTTTAAAAGAGCAAAACTTTATTAAGGCTTTACAATTATGGGAGTTTTTAGAAAGTTATCAAGTTGAAAAACCAGTAAGAGAGGAAAAAGAGAATGTTGATTTAACTAGTAGTTCTTTAAGTAAGAATTTTAATATGACTTATTTCTTAAATTATTGTGTTTTATATGATATTGTTAGTACTGATGGTACTTTGGTACCACCTGAGAAAATTGATTTTTCTGAAGCGTTGTATGATTATGCGAAGGGATTTGATGTTGATGATAAAGAACTTCGTAAACAATTAAATGAAGAGCTTACTAAAGCAGAAAATTATAAACAATTACAGAAAAATGAAGCTAAGAAGTGTTATAATGCATTTATAGATAATCATAATGCTAGAATTGCTAAAGCGTTATTATTATTTAGATAGGAGGGATATTAATGGCTAAAGATAAAAATAAGAAGACTAATCCGATAGCAGGATTTGGTGGTAAGGTTATTGATTTAGCTAAATTTAATATTAAATCTGATAAAGAACAATATGAAGAGATTAAAAAGACTTTAGAAGATATTTATCAAGATAATCTTAAGGTTACGAGAAAGCATATAATGAAAGTTATTGGGCTTACTTTAGTTCCTAAAGATGATTATGTATACCTTCCTTATAATTTAAAGGTATCTAAAGAGAAGTTATATTTAAGATTTGAAGTAGTTAAAAAGAAGCCAGTTGGTTTAGGTTTAATTATATTTGGAATATGGCTATTTGTTTTTGCTTTAGTTGCAGCTACTTATGCGGGGTTTAGATATCTTAGCTTAGCTGATTTGAATAAAGATATTGATGGTGATGGCATTGCGGATATTAATATTGATATTAATGGTGATAATTATGCTGATATTAATATTGATACTAATAATGATGATAAGCCAAATATTAACATAGATTATAAAGGTAATAGAAGATCTGTCTTTAATATTGATAAAGATCGTGATGGCAAGCCTGATTATAATTTAGTTAATGATGCTAGTGATGATGAAAAAAGAGAATGTAAGATTAATTGTGATACTGATGGTGATGGATGGCCTGATATTAATTTAGATTTAGATGGTGATGGTGATCCTGATACTGATATTGATACTGATAATGATGGCGTTCCTGATTTAAATTTAGATATTAATGGTGATGGTAAATGTGATGTAATGTGTGATACTGATGGTGATAATAAGTGTGACTATCAATGTATTAAACCAGATGATGATGGAAAAAATACTGGTTCTTCTTCACAAACTGGTGATCCTAATACTAATTCTGGTTCAACTACTTTAATGCTTAATTTTGTTGATGGAGTTACAGTTAATGTTGATAATTTATATCCTGATGATCAACCTGGTGTAGCTAAGGTAAATCCTTATAAGACGTTTACTGTAGAAAATTTATCTAATAATACAATTATTTATTCATTGAAATTTAATGTTATAAAAAATACTTTTGTTACCAATAATTTTCAATATAAGGTTGAAGCTACTAATGGTGGTGGAACTTTGGGTTATACACCAGCTCCTAAAAAAGATGCATACATTGTTAGAAATGTAAGTATTCCAGCAAGGGTTAGTCAAAAATATAAGATTACATTTAATTTAGCTGGTACTAATAAACCACAAAATCAAGATCAAGGTAAGAATTTTACAGCAGAGATTGATGTTGAATTATAATAGGCGTTATGCCTTTTTTCTGGAAGGAGATATAAGATGAAAGATAGAGGTTTTAAAATTGTAACTATAGCAGCTTTATTAATTGCTGTGTTAGGGCTTAGTATTGGTTATGCTACTTATACAGAAAACTTAAAAATATCTGGTACTGTTACAGCAAGAGCTAGTTCAAATGCATGGAATGTTAAATTTGAAAATATATCAGAAGCTGAACTTGGAGGAATTGCTAATGAAATGGTTGCTCCAGACTTAACTTCTACTATTATTAGTAAATTTGAAGTTAATTTCTTTGCACCGGGTGATTCAGTTAGTTATACTTTCGATGTAGCTAATAGGGGATTATTGGATGCTAGACTGACAACTTTTACAATGGGAGCTTTAAGTTGTGCACCTTCAACAAACAGTACTGCAACTGCTGATGAAGCTAATGCTTTATGTAATGATTTAACTTATACTATAACTTATGCTGATGGTAGTGAAGTTAAAGTTGGTGATTTAGTTAAATATACAGATGGTAATAATACTAAGACTTTAAAGGTTACAGTAGCATGGAAAAGTGATTCGACAGTATCTTTATCAGATGATGTTTTAGTTACAATTGGAGTTACGAATTTTATATATACTCAAGCTTAGGACAGAAAGATTGCTTTTTGTCTTTTTTTTATAATTTTTTTAATTTTAGTAGTTGATTATTTTTATTATTTAATGCTATAATACTTGTTGTAAGATAGGAGGAAAAGATAAGATGAAAGATAGAGGTTTTAAAGTTATTGCAATAGCTGCATTATTACTTGCAGTAGTTGGTTTAACAGTTGCATATGCATCATATACTGAAACATTAAAAGTATCTGGTACTGTTACTGCTAAAGGTTCAACTGAATCATGGGATGTTCATTTTACTGCACCATCTGAACCTACTTTAGGTGGTATTGCTACTGTTGGAACTGCTCCAAGTACTACAGCTACTGTAATTAGCGGATTCAATGTTAATTTCTTTGCACCTGGCGACTCTGTTGAATATAACTTCAATGTTGAAAATGCTGGTAAGTTAGATGCTAAATTAACAGCTGTATCTCTTGGATCTTTAAGCTGTGCACCAGGAAATGGTAGTAAAAACGCTACTTCAGAAGAGGCTAATGCTTTATGTGCTGATTTAACATTTAAATTAACTTATGCTGATGGCAATGAAATCAAACAAAATGATGTAATTACTCATACATCAAATAACACTAAAGCCTTAAAGTTAGTTGTTTCTTGGAAAGCTGACTCTCATGTAACTTTATCAGGTGATGCTGTTGTTACTGTTGGCGAATCTGTATTAACTTATACTCAAGCTTAATAATATTTTAGTTAGAGAGATTTATTTATGAAGAAAAGTGAAATAAAAGCTTTAATATTTATAGTTTTTATTATCATATTATTTCTTATAAACAGTTTTTTTACCAAAATATTTACTGATTATGGTATTGTAGCTTTTCTTATCTTTATGGTAGGAATTGCATGGCTTTTATTTGGATTGTCCAAAGATAAAAGTAGATATAATAAAGATGTGTGTCTATCAATAGTTATTTATGTAGTTTTATATTACTTACTTATTTATTTGATAGGTTTCTTTACAGGATTTAATTTTAATGTATATGATACAAGCATAGTTGGAATAGTTAAGAACATTGCTCCGATTATTCTAACTATTGCTTTATCTGAATTTTTACGTTATATGTTAATTTCTAAGTTTAAGGATAATACATTTTTGTTAATTCTTTCTGTTATAGCATTTGCGCTTGTAGATGTTACATTTACGTTTAGAACAATTAATTATAAAGATTTTGGATCGATTTTAGAGAGTTTTGGACTATTTATATTACCTAGTATTAGTGTTGGAGTTTTATGTACTTATTTATGTATTAAAACTAGTTATAAAGCAACTATTTTATATAGGTTATTAACTACTTTACCTTTATACATAATTAGTATTATTCCGGACTTTGGTAATTATATATGGTCTGTTCTTAATGTATCAATTCCAATTATATTTTTAATTATTGAATATAATTTCTTTAAGAAGAATGAACATATCTTTAAAAGAATTATTCTTAAAGCAAATGCTTATAAGAAAAATAAAATAACATTAATTATAAATATTATTGTTATTGTGTTTCTGTTTATTTTAGTTGGTCTTACTTGTGGTTTATTTAAATATCAATTGGTTGTTATTGCGACAGGATCTATGCAACCTTATGTTTATAGAGGAGATACTGTTCTTGTTAAAAAGATTGATGATAACCAAAAGAAGAATTTAAATATAGGAGAGATTTTAGTTTATTATAGAGATGATAGAATTATTTGTCATAGAATTTATAATAAAGTAGAGTCTGGTGGATATATATTTTATCAAACTAAAGGTGATAATAATAATGATCCCGATAATTATTTAATTGAATTACATGAAATAATTGGTACTACTAATCATAAAGTAAAATATATTGGACTTCCAACTATTTGGTTAGCAGAAATATTTGAATAGAAATGAGGAGTAATAAATGAAAGATGCTAGTAAGAAAAAATCTAGTTTTATAGAGAAAAATTTTTCTAGTCCAACTTTTAATATGATTTTTACTGGATCAATAATTATATTGGTTTCTTGTTTTGTACTAGTATTTTTCATTAAATTATTCATCATAAATGAAGTTGACCATTTATCATATGATGAAAAGGTTACACCTGATTATAAAGTAAATTTAAAAGATAATGATTATTATGAAGTAAAAACATTGCCATCTGGCATGAATTATATTGCTAGTTTGGTAGATAACATTAGTGTTAATTTTAAATATAGTTTTGAAGCTACTGATATAATTGACTATAATACAACTTATTATATTGAAGCAATTACAAGAGTATATGATGATAAAAACAAATCCAAAACTCTTTTTGAGAAAAAAGAAATTTTATCTGAAAGTAGAACTATAACAAAGGAAAAAATAAAAAATTTAGGATTTACTGAAAGTGTTAAGGTTGACTATGAGCATTTTAATAATTTAGTTAGAGCATTTAAAACTGAATATGGTTTAGCTAAATCTAGTGATGTTACAATTGCACTTGTAACGAAGACAAGTGGTGGTAACTCAGAATATAAAGGTAATATTAATTTAAATAGTTAAGCTACAGTAGTAATCCCACTAACTGAGCAAACAATAAATGTGTCTATTAATAGTAATAATGTTACAAATCAAGACAGATTACTAGAAAAGATAGGTTTAAATAATATAAATTGGTATAATTTAGGAATGTTTGTTATTTTAACAGCTTTAGATTTATACTTAATAGTTAAATTAAGTAAGAATATTAAAAAGTATTTAGATTCATTTAGTTTATATGATAAGACTTTAAAGAAGATACTTAGAGATTATGATAGTATAATAGCAAATATTAATAATGATACTGTTATAACGAAAGATAAGGTTATATTTGTGGAATCTTTCGATGAATTAATTGATATACATGATAATTTGGGTAGTCCAATATTGTTTAATGAGGTTGTTAAAGGTTTTAAATCTTATTTTACAATTATTGATAATAATATGATGTATAGATATGTTTTAGAAAATAAAAAATAATTGAATGAAATATTCAATTTTTTTATGTTTAATTTTTTATTATTTTATGGTAAAATAATTATGATAATAGGAAATAATTGGTGAAGGATATGAAACATAGATTAAATGGTGTAAAGAAAAATAAACTTATTATTTTTGCAAGTATATTTGCTATTGCTTGTATATCTTTATTATCAGTTGGTTATGCAGCTAATTCATCTACTTTAGCATTTGATGGTTCAGCTTTTGCAAGAGCTGAAGGAGATGTGCGTATTACTGATGTACAATGTGTTAAACCATCAAGTGGTTCAGGTACTCAAGGTGATACTTCTGGTAATATTTTTTATCCAGAATATACAAAAGATTCAATTAATGGTGGTCTTAGATTAAACTCTACTTTAACAAGCATGGTGTGTAATATAGAAGTAACGAATTTATCTTCTTATAATGTTTTAATAACTAATATTGAAAAGATTAGATTTAGTAATCCTAATATGAATTATTCTTTTGAAAATGTTGTAGTTAATGAAACAATTATACCTGCTGCTAATAAGAGTGTATTGAAGTTAAAAATTGCTTTTAGACCTAATATTATTTCACAAATTCTTGGTTTGGCTGAAAATATTATCGAAAATGTTTTAGGCATTCCATTAAATGTTTATTTTGGTTTTAGATTTAGTTTTTATAAAATTGCTCAATATACTTTATCCGTAACAGCTGCTCCAGAAGATGCGCTGATTGTTTTTGAGGAAGGAGATCAGGTTGTTGCGAGTGGTACTGGGCATGTATCTAAATTAATTGATTCTAATAAACCTATTAAATATACTGTATCTAAGAAGAATTATTATACGCAGACTGAAACTATTACGATGACTGAAGATACTACGCGGACGATTGAGCTTACTCATAAACCTGATTATGAACTTACGATTAATCCAACTCCAAGTAATTCTTTAGTTACTTTTAAGGTTAATGGAGAGGTTGTTTCATCAGGTACCGGTGTTCAATCTTATACAGCAGTTGATGAAACTACTATTGAATATACGGTTTCAATGTTTGAATATTATGATAAAACAGGATCATTTACATTAGATGGTAAAGATACAACTATTGATGTTTCATTAGATTTAATGCCATGGATAACTGGTACTTTTACAAATAATGATAGAAAAGTGGCAACTACTAAAGAAGATGTTGTTTATCACCCAGGAAAGTATTTAATTGAGATGTGGGGTGGTAAAGGTGGTCAGTATTTTCGTGCTGAAAGTAAACAAACTGGTTATCGTGGTGAAGCAGGATATATTTATGCGATAGTTGATTTAGAATATAATGATAAGATTTTCTTTACACTAGGTGGTAATGGACGTGATGGAGATTATTCCGGTACTGCTAGAGGTGGAGCTAATGGTGGTGGCTATGGTGGAGCTACCTATGCTGGAGGTGGTGGTGGTTACTCAGCCTTGGCGGTTGGTACTACTACTATTGATGAAGCAAATATTAATTCTGGTAATGTTTTAATGATTGTAGCAGGTGGTGGAGGAGCAGGAGGTTCTTCTCTTGTCGCCGGTAAACCAGGAGATGGTGGTAATGGTGGTACTTTAACAAGTGCAACTACTACAATTAGTATAGGAAATGTTTTCCATGGAGCTGATGGTACTTTAAATGGTGCTAAAGAAGGTCGTAATGGTCTTGGCGGTACAACAACTAGTACAGCTAATTCAAATGGTGGTAAAGCCGGTGGATTGCTATTAGGTGGTGCTGGTAATGGAAATGGTGGTGGCGGTGGCGCTGGCTACTATGGAGGTTCTGGATCCGGCGGTGCTGGTACATTGTCAACAAATCAACCTGGTGGTGCAGGTGGTGGATCATCATTTATTTCATCTAAAGCGACATACAGTAATTTACCAAGTACTGCAACAAGTAAATTAGTTGCGACAAATCCTAGTTCAACTGGTGGTGCAATTGTTATTACTTATTTAGGTAAAAATTAAAACTCATTTATTTGAGTTTTTTTTCATAAAAAAAGAGCTAATTATTTAGCTCTATAAATAGATTCTAGATTGATATTTTTGTCTTTTAGTCTTACACATGCTCCAGAACCGCAATTGTTACAATGTCCACTGCCACCACAATTACATGTTGAATTAGACATTATGTTATTGCTGAATTTTTTGTTTTTAGAAGCTTCTTGAACATTAATTAATAACATAAAAATCATTCCTCCTTAACATAATTGTATGTTTTTTTATATAATTTGTCAAAGAATACTTTTATTTGATATAATAGTTTTGTGGTGCTAATTATGAAAAGCAAATTTAATGTGTGTGTTGAAAACATTTCTAATAATGATATTTTAATATGTCCTTTGTGTCATGAAAAATTAACCATTAATAACCATGAACTTTTGTGTATTAATAATCATAATTTTACGATATCTAAAAAAGGTGCATTATTTTTGAATGTTTCTTCTAATTATAAAAATAGTCCAATATATAATTCTAAATTATTTTTAAATAGAAGAAGTTTTCTTCGTAAAAATTATTATGCAAAGATTTATGATGTGATTGCGGAGTTTATTAATTCATTATCTAAAGATAAAATTAATATTTTAGATTTAGGATCTGGTGAAGGAACTCATGTTCATAAAATTCTTGAAAGAATTGATAAAAAATGGAATTTAATTAGTATTGATTATTCTAAAGATGCAATTAATTTAGCTACAGATTATATTGACAATAATATTTGTATTGTTGGTGATATTAATAATTTGACGATTAAAGATAAATGTATTGATATAATTATAGATTTTTTATCTCCTTATAATGGACATGAAGTTAAAAGAGTACTTAAGACTGATGGTGTTATTATTAAAATAGCTCCTAGTGTGCATTATTTAGACGAATTAAGAAATGTTTTAGAACTTGATGATTATAGTAAAAGAGAAGATATAAAGAGTAATTTTTTAAAGTATTTTGATATTATATGTGAGATGGAAGTTAATAATACTTATAATATTACTGAAGATGATTGTAATCATTTAATTATGATGTCACCTTTAAAAGATGAATATAAGAATAAAGATATTTGTATTAATAAAATAACTATAAATAATATGATTTATTTTGGTAGGTGTAGAAATGAAAAAAAGTAAGTATGCAAAACATATAAAAATATCTAAAGAGGTTTATGCAGTTTTTAATAATTTAATGATGAAACCAATTTTTTTGAATAAATAGTCTTATAATAATTATAAAGAAAATCAATTTGATAAATTTTCTGAAGAAGAATTAAATATTCTTTATTCTAACGGTATTTTAGTTGATAACAATAATACTGATAAAGATGCTTTATCTTTTATAAGGAAAAGTGTCGCTGATGATGAAATTAAAAATAGGATTGTTCTTATGTATATTATTCCTAATAATAATTGCAATTTAATGTGTAAATATTGCTTTATTGGAAAATTAAATAATAATCACCCTATCAAAATGGATGAACAAACTTTGATTAATGCAATAGATAAATTTAATAACCATCTAAAAGAAATTGATTATCATGAAGGTAAAATTATTTTTTATGGTGGAGAACCTTTGATTAGCTTCGATCTTATAAAAAAGTGTGTTAATTATATTAAAGAAAATAATTATGAAATAATGGTTAATTTAGTTACTAATGGTACTTTGTTAACTGAAGAAATGGCAGATTTTTTTAAAGCTAATAATGTTGGCATTGGCGTTTCAATCGATGGCCCTAAGAATGTAACTGATCAAAACAGAATATATTATAGTGAAAAATTAAGTGTGTATGATAATGTTTATAAATCTATTGAAATGCTAAAAAATAAAAATGTAGAATTTAATTTGTCAATTACAATTGCAAACGATTTATTAAAGAACCAAAATAAATTTCTTTCTTGGATAAAATCACTAGGAGTTAAAAATATTGCTTATAATATATTGCATTATACATCACCGACTGATGAATGGAAAAATTATTATCGTAAAGCAACAAAATTTTTAATAAAATCAAATAATGAACTGTTTGATTTAGGAATTAATGATGATAGAATAAACCGCAAGTATTTATCTTTTTATAATAATGAATTTAAATATCAGGATTGTGGAGCTAAAGGCGGTAATCAAATCTGTATTTCACCTGATGGAAATATTGATATTTGTCATGCATTATGGAATTGTAGTCCTAGGGACATAGGAAATATAAATGAAATAGAATTTAATGATATTTTTGAATCTTCAAATTATAAAAGATGGCATGATAACATTACAATTAATTATAAAAAATGTTTAAACTGTCCGGCATTATTTATTTGCGGTGGAGGTTGTTCATATCAGAGTAAAGCTTTATTTGGCTCTGAACATGATATTGATTTACCATTCTGTATTCATAGTAAAATGATGCTTAGATATATATTAACTGAAATGTATATTGATTCTTTAAAAAATGAAGAAAATTCAATGAACTAAAACTCATTTATTTGAGTTTTTTTTCATATGATTTAATGGTGATTTTATGTTTCATTATCGTATTCAAAAGCGTATGTATTATGTTTTTTTAGCTGTTATGTTAATTTTATTTGTCATGGTTATTAGGGTTTTTTATATTCAGGTTTTTAAATATAATAAGCTTTCTTCTTTAGCAAATGGTTTATGGAATAGAAATCTACCTATACTTGCTGATAGGGGTCTTATAACGGATAGAAATGGGGAAATACTTGCTGATAATATTACTACTACTAGTTTGGTTGTTATTCCAAATCAGATTAAAAATAAAGAAGAGGTTGCTAAGAATATAGCGTCTATTTTAAATGTGGATTATTTAAATATTTATAAGCATTTAAATAAGATTACTTCTATTGAGAGAATTCATCCAGAAGGAAGAAGACTTTCTTATGAGGTAGCAGAAAAGATTAATAATTTAGATTATGATGGGGTTTATTTGCTTAAAGAGAGTAAAAGATATTATCCATATAAGACGGTTTTAAGTCATGTTTTAGGTTATGTTGGAATTGATAATCAAGGATTATCTGGAATTGAACTTAAGTATGATTCTTATTTAAAGGGATCTGATGGTGGTATTAAATATTTTAGTGATGGTAAAGGTAATAGATTAGGTGTTAATGAGATATATGATGAACCTGTTAATGGGAATAATATTGCTTTAACAATTGATTTAAATATTCAGTTAGCTATGGAAAGAGAACTTGATAATGTAATGACTAAATATAATGCAGATGGAGCATGGGGATTAGTTATGGATCCTAATAGTGGGGAAATATTGGCAATGAGTACAAGACCTAATTTTGATTCTAATAATTATAAAAATTATGATTTAGAAACTATTAATAGAAATGCTCCAATATGGGCGACTTATGAACCTGGTAGTACTTTTAAGAACGTAACTCCACTTTTTAGTAATTTTATTTTAAAGTTATAAATATTATTTATTGGTGATAATAATTGATAAATAATAAAATCTTTGAACTTCAAATACAAATAATAATTAACACTAATTTATATAGAAAAAATGTAATAGATGAAAATACATTTTCAAAAGTAAATGATAAATTATTGAAAAATCTTAGAGCACTACAAAACACTTATTAATTATGAGAGGAGTAGTATTATGAATTATGATGAAATATTAAAATCAATAATGCTTGGAGAAAAAATTTATAATCTTCCTCTTCGAGTATGCTATTATGCAAGAGTTTCAACAGATTCTGATGTCCAATTAAACTCACTAGATAATCAATTAGAATATTATGAAAACTATATTAAATCAAAACCAAAATGGAAATTTTCTGGTGGATATATTGAAGAAGGCAAAACTGGAGTTAGAGTTGACGTTAGACCAAGTTTTAAAAAAATGATACATGATGCAAAACACAACAAATTTGATTTAATAATTACAAAAGAAGTATCAAGATTTGCTCGTGATTTAGAAGATAGTATTCATTATATAAGAGAGTTAAAAGATTCTGGAGTAGGTGTATTTTTTGAAAATCAAAATTTGAATACATTTGATTCTAATTCTGAATTAATTTTAAATATAATGTTTAATTTAGCTCAAGATGAATCAAGAAAGTTATCTTCAAGAGTAAAATTTGGACATAGACAAGCGATTGAAAATGGACATGTGTTAGGCAGTTCAAATATCACAGGATATAAAAAAGATAACTGTAAGTTGGTAATAGTAGAAAATGAAGCAAAATTTATAAAAACATTGTTTGAACTATATGCAAGTGGAAAATATGGTTTCCAAAAACTATCAAAGAAATTATCAGAGTTAGGCTATTTAAATAAAAAAGGAAAACTATATGATAAAGACTCTTTAAAACGTATGATAGAAAATCCTAAATACAAAGGATATTATCGTGCAAAAACTTATGAAATACTTGATTATAGAACAAAAAGAAGAAAGAAAAATAGTTTAGATAAACAAGTATTATATAAATGTAAAGATGGAAGCATTCCAGCAATTATATCTGAGGAACTTTGGGATCAAGCAAACAAAATATTAAAATCACGCACTAAAGGATATGAAAATAATAATTATTGGTCTGGTGGTTTAAAATATGCTTTTAGTTCTAAAATATATTGCAAGGAGCATAATACTAGTTTTCAAAGATCACATGGTAGTAAAAATAAGAATAGACCTACATGGAGTTGTAGTATGTATTTACAACATAGATTGGCAGCATGTGAATCTCCAATTATTGCGGAAATAGACTTATATAATATCATATCATCTATCATGAATAATATCATTCCACAAAAGAAAAGCATTATTGATAATATGCTAAAATTATATGAAAATATAGATAGAAACGATGACTATTATAAAGAGTTAGAATTGCTTGATACTAACATAAAAATTATTGAAGAAAAGAAATCAATGGCTCTAGATTTAGTTTTTAATGGAGATATAAGTAAAGACTCTCTTAAGATGCAATTTGAAAAGTATGATCAAGAAATTAAAAGTTTTAATGTAAAGAAAACAATGATATTTAAACAAATCGAACGATTAAATAATAATCATGATAATCTTGATAGAATAACAAAATTAATTGAAGAAGAAATTAATGGTGGTTCATTAAACGAATTTATCAGAAAATTTGTTGATGAGATAATAGTATCTAAAATAGATGGAGATAGATATAATATTAAACTTGATATATATTTAGATTTATTTGGAGAAGAAAAATCAAAAATTAAGGGTGCAATACATATTAATGGTGCTACTGATGATAATATTCTTTATCTAGAAAATCAAACTTGTAACACTATTGAAGTTAAGAGAATAATAGATAATCCTAATAGATTTACGTACAATGTTTATTTAAAAACTATATAGTTTTATTTTCTACTTAAATTATTGTATAATATATTTATAAGGAGAAAAGATATGTTAAAAAGGTGTAATAAGTGTGGCGTACTTGTAAAAGTATTAAATGAATGTAATTGTGATAACTGTGGAATTTTATGTTGCGGTGAAACACTGGAGAATGTAAAACCTAATAGTGTAGATGCTTCATTTGAAAAGCATGTACCAGAATATCAAATAGATGGTGAAAATATTAATGTGAGAGTTAATCATGTTATGGACGAAGATCACTATATAGAATGGATTAGTTACGTATATGATAAAAATGAGCAAATAGTTTATTTGGATCCAGGTGATGAGCCAATTGCAACATTTAAATATGTAAAAGGAGCAACAATATACTCTTATTGTAATAAACATTGTTTATGGGCAAAAGAAGTTGAATAGATTTAAAAAATATAGAATATTATAATTAATATTTATTATGGGAGGAATAATATGTTAGATGGAAAAGTTGCTGTAGTAACTGGAGGAACACGTGGTATAGGTTTTGCTACAGTAGAAAAATTTTTAGAAAATGGAGCTAAAGTTGTACTTTTAGGTTCAAAAAAAGAAAGTGTTGATAAAGCAATTAATAAGCTTAAAACTATAAATGAAGATTATGAAGTAGATGGTGCTTGGCCTTGCCTTAGCAATTTATCTTCTATTGAAGAAACATTTAGGGAAATTGTAAAAAAACATGGGAAAATAGATATATTAGTTAATAATGCAGGTATGAGTGCAATGGATAAGATTTATGATTATAAAGAAGAAGATTTTAAGAAGATAATGGACTTAAACGTAAATGCTGTTTTTAATTGTTCACGTGCTGTTGTAGATTATATGAAGAAAAATGGTGGAGGAGTAATATTGAATACTTCTTCAATGGTTAGTATTTATGGTCAACCTTCAGGATGTGGGTATCCAGCTAGTAAATTTGCAGTAAATGGTCTTACGAAATCTCTTGCTAGGGAATTAGGAAATGATAATATAAGAGTTAATGCTGTAGCACCTGGAGTAGTATTAACTGATATGATGAAAGATGTTCCTGAAAGTGTGATTGAACCAATTATTAAAGGAATCCCTTTAGGTAGAATTGGTACTCCAGAAGATATAGCAAATGCATTTTTATTTTTAGCAAGTGATATGGCAAGTTATATAACAGGAGTTATTTTATCTGTTGATGGGGCAGCAAGGAGTTAATTATGGATAAGAAAGTATTAAGAAATTTATCTTATGGCGTATATGTTGTAACAAGTAAAGATATTGATAGAAACGTTGGATGTATTGCTAATAGTATTATGCAAGTTACTTCAAATCCTTCTGTGATTGCAGTTAGTATTAACCATGATAATTATACTAATAAAGTAATTAAAGAAAATAATAAGTTTGGAGTTTCAATATTAAAAGAAACAACTGATGCAAAGATTATAGGAACATTTGGATATAAATCGAGTAAGGATACTGATAAGTTTGATGGAATCAATTTTAAAGAAATTTCAGAAATACCTGTTTTAGAAAATACATGTGGATATATGGTTTGCAAAGTAATTGATACTATGGAAACTTCAACCCATACGATTTTTTTAGGTGAAGTTATAGAAGCTGATGATTATAGTACTGAAAATGCTATGACATATAAGTATTATCATGAAAATTTAAAAGGAAGTTCACCTAAAAACGCACCTACATATGAAGAAACAAGTATAAGTCAGGTTGATAAAGATAGTAAAAAAAGAAAATGGAAATGCTCTATTTGTGGATATGTCCACGAAGCTGATGAATTACCTGATGATTTTAAGTGTCCTTTATGTGGTGTTGGTAGAGAATATTTTGAATTAATTGAAGATTAATTTTATTTGAAAGGATTAAAAATATGTTGTTAATCGAATATCCTAAGTGTAGTACATGTCAGAAAGCAAAAAATTATTTAATTTCAAAAAAAATTGCTTTTGAAACTAGAAATATTGTTGAAGAAAAATTAAATCAAAAAGAATTACATAGATTAATTCAAAAATCAGGAAAAGACATTAATAGATTTTTCAATACTAGTGGATTAAAATATAGAGAATTAAAACTCAAAGATAAAATTCAAACTATGTCATATGAAGAAAAATTACAAATTTTAAGTACAGATGGTATGCTTGTAAAAAGACCTTTATTAGAATTAGATGATATAGTTTTAATAGGATTCAAAGAGATAGAGTGGAATACAATTAAGGAATGTAATTAATATATTCCTTTTTTATTTGCTAATCACCAAATGGTAGGTACGTTCAAGATTATTACTTTATCAGCTGCTATTAATGAAAGTAAGGTTAATTTATTTGAAGATCATTATTATGATGGTGGTTCTATAATGGTTGAAAATGCGAGAATTAAGTGCTGGAAACATGGTGGTCATGGTGCTGAAACTTTTTTACAAGTTGTTGAGAATTCTTGTAACCCTGGGTTTGTAGTATTAGGTCAAAGACTAGGGACTAATCTTTTATATGATTATTTAATTAAGTTTGGTTTTGGTACTAAAACGGGTATTGATTTAAATGGTGAATCTAAAGGTATTTTGTTTCCTTTAAGTAAGATGGGACCAGTTGAGACGGCAACAACAGCTTTTGGACAAGGTATAAGTGTTACGCCAATTCAGCAAGTTACTGGTGTAAGTGCGGCTATCAATGGTGGTACTTTATATAAACCGTATATTGTTAAAGATATTAGTGAAGGTGAAACTAATTCGGTGGTTCTTTTAAATAAAAAACAAGTTGTAAGAGAAAATGTTATTAGTAGTGAATCTTCTAAGTTAGTTAGAATGGCTTTAGAAAGTGTTGTATCTAATGGAACGGGAAGAAATGCTTTTATTGAGAATTATTTAGTTGGTGGTAAGACAGGTACTGCTCAAAAGGTTAAAGATGGAAGATATATGGTAGGTAATTATATTGTTTCTTTTATGGGATTTATGCCTGCAGATAATCCTTCTTATGTTGTTTATGTAGCAATTGATAATGCGAAAGGGATAACTCAGTATGGAGGGACAGTAGCAGCTCCAATAGTTAAAAATATTATGCTTAGTATAATAGATTATAAAAATATTAAAGAAACTGATGATAAAAAAGCGAGAGCTTATACTTGGCTTGATACTAAGTATGTAATGCTTCCAAATGTGGTAGGGCTTAGTTTGGATGATGCTAAAAAAGAATTAAAAGGTTTTAGAGTAGAATATAATGGAAATGGGGATACTATAATAGAACAATCTCCTAGTGGTAATAAATATGTTAAGGAAGGTAGTATTGTTAAATTAATGTTAAACTAAGTTAAATGAATGTAAAATAGAGTTTACATCAATGCTAAGGAAAGAGTATAATTGAACTATGTGAGGTGTGGTTATGTTAATATTAGCAAAATCAATTTTAGGATTAATGCTTGGTTTTGTACTTGCTTTAATTGCAGGATTTATTTTAATTCCTTTATTAAAGAAATTACATATTGGTCAAAGTGTTAGTCATTTAATTAATGCAAGACATTTAAAGAAGGATGGAACTCCTACTATTGGAGGGTTAATATTTATTATTCCAACTATTTTAATAATGCTTTTACTTTATTTTAGAAAGAGTGTAGATTTATCTCCTAATTTAATAATTCTAATGTTTGTATTTTTATCTTATGGATTGTTAGGTTTTGTAGATGACTTTTTAAAGGTAAGATATCATAATAATAAGGGACTTCCTACTTTAGTAAAACTTGCTTTACAGACTGTAATTGCAATTGTGTTCTACATTATATTTAAGAATAATGGGGGAGAATCAACTTTAGTTATTACTTCACTTGGTCTTAATATTAATTTAGGATGGGCTTATGGTTTATTTATTTTACTTGTTTTAGTTGGAACTACGAATGCGGTAAATATTACTGATGGTTTAGATGGTTTAGCTGGTGGATTATCAGCTTTAGCATTTATGGCTTATGGTGTAATTGCTTGGGGTACTACTTGGCTTAGTGGATATCAAGATATTGCAATATTCTCATTTGTATTAGTTGGATCTTTAATTGGATTCTTATTCTTTAATGCTTATCCAGCTAAAGTATTTATGGGAGATACTGGTTCATTAGCTTTAGGTGCAGCTTTAGCTACTATTGCTATTTTAACTAGACATGAAATGTCTTTAATCTTAATTGGTGGAGTATTTGTTGTTGAAACTTTAAGTAGTTTAATTCAAATAATTGCGATTAGAAAATTTCATACTAAAGTATTTAAAAAAGCACCGTTACATCATCATTTTGAAGAGTTAGGATGGGCAGAAACTGATATTGTTAGAGTATTCTGGACTGCAGGATTCTTACTATCAATGATTGGTATAATTTATGGTGTATGGTTATAAAAAAAGATTCAGAAGTTACTGAATCTTTTATTGTGTCAATGTGGATAAAGGTAAATAAATATTATTGAAAAGGTTAAAAATATATGTTACAATAAAATTGCTTAATAGGATAGAGTGGTTAGTTAATTAGTTCTAGTCAAACTATTAACTAACCGGTTATAAAAGATATAACGATTAAATAGTTACGTGGTAACCTCTATAAATACCGAGATGGTCTTATTACTATTAAGTTATGATATCATAGAGAGAAAGAAAACTCTTAGAATAAGCGGTTGTTACTTTGACTAGGTAAAACTGATTAAACTTGAAAAATAGCATTTTGTCAGTGCTATTTTTTTAATGGGTAAAACATAAAATTAAATGGGTGATACTATGAAAAAGAGAAACCTTTTAATTTTTGGTAGTATGTTTTTATTGGTGTTATTTGGAGTTATTATGATTTATTCTTCATCTTCGGTATGGAGTTTATATAAATTTAATGATGCTTTTTATTATGTGAAACATCAATTGATATTTTTTGTTATTGGTATTATTGTGATTTTTATTTTAAGGAGATTTGATTATCGTTTTTTTTATAAATATTCTAATGTTATTTTGGGAATATCTTTTTTATTACTTGCTTTAGTACTCATTCCTGGTATTGGTCAAGTTAGGAATGGTTCAAGGAGTTGGTTTGGAATTGGTAGTCTTGGCATTCAACCTTCTGAGCTTTCTAAGCTGGCTTTAATTATTTTTACAGCTAAATACTTATCTAATAATGAAAAGGAACTTAGAAGTGTAAAAAATGGGGTATTTCCGATTATTTTAATTATATTTTTATTCTTTGGTCTTATTATGTTAGAACCTGATTTTGGAACGGGTATGGTTATTGTTGGTACATTACTTTGTATGTTATTTGTATCTAATATTAAAATATCTTTTTTTGTAGGAATGGGAATACTTGGTCTTTTAGGAATTGTTGGTCTTATAATTATTGCACCATATAGAATGCAGAGAATTGTATCTTTTTTAAATCCTTGGGTTGATCCATTGGGTAGTGGATTTCAAATTATTCAAAGTTTATATGCGATAGGGCCTGGTGGCTTATTTGGATTAGGTTTTGGTAATTCGATTCAAAAACATTTTTATTTACCAGAACCTCAGACTGATTTTATTTTTGCAATTATATCTGAAGAATTTGGATTTGTAGGAATTATAATTATTGTTAGTTTATTTTTTATATTATTTTATAATGTAATGAAGTTATCTTATTCTTGTAATGATTTATTTGCTAAATACTTATCTTTTGGACTTATTATGGGAATTATGATTCAGATGGTTTTAAATATTTGTGTAGTTATTGGTTTAGTACCAGTAACTGGAGTTACTTTACCTTTTATAAGTTATGGTGGTTCTAGTTTACTTATTAGTATGGCAAGTATTGGAATTATCTTAAATATTTGTAGTAAAAATTAGTTCTTGTATGTTTTTAAACATACAAGAAAACATACAAGAAGATTGACTGTGATAGTTTATTATTTTATAATCTTTTTAAGAATTGTGATGACTTATCCTGATAATCCTACTAATAAAAATCAAACTTATTACAAATAATAATGGTAGTTATATTTAACTACTTATTATTATAAGTTTTATTAGCACTCTATATTGACAAGTGCTAAAATATGAGTATAATATAGGTTGTGAATAAGGAGGTATAAATTATGTTTAATCAAAATAATGAAGAAGAAAATGTCTTACTTAAGTATGGACGTAATATAAATGAGGATGTTAAAAATCGTAAGATTGATCCAATAATTGGTCGTGATGAGGAAATTCGTAGTATAACTAGAATTTTATCAAGAAAGACTAAAAATAATCCTGTTCTTATTGGTGAACCTGGTGTAGGTAAAACTGCAATTGTTGAAGGTTTAGCACAAAGAATTGTTAAGGGTGATGTTCCAGAAAGTTTAAAGAATAAAACTATTTGGGAACTTAATATGGCATCTTTAATTGCTGGTGCTAAGTATCGTGGTGAATTTGAAGAAAGACTTAAAAAGGTTCTTGATGAAGTTAAAAAGAGTGAAGGTAATTTAATAATGTTTATTGATGAGATTCACTTAATTGTTGGAACTGGTGCAGTTGATGGAGCTATGGATACTGGTAATATTTTAAAACCAATGCTTGCTAGAGGTGAAATTCATGTTATAGGTGCAACTACTTTAAATGAATATCGTATGTATATTGAAAAAGATGGAGCATTAGAGCGTAGATTTCAAAAGGTTACAATTGCCGAACCAACTGTAGAAGATACGGTAACTATACTTCGCGGTTTAAAGGAAAGATTTGAAATATATCATGGTGTTACTATTCAAGATAAAGCTTTAGTTAGTGCAGCTACTTTATCAAATAGATATATAACAGATAGATTTTTACCAGATAAAGCTATTGATTTAGTTGATGAAGCTTGTGCAACTATTAGAGTACAAATGGATAGTGTGCCAACATCTTTAGATGAAATTACTAGAAAAATCTTAACACTTCAAGTTGAAAGAGAAGCTTTAAAGAAAGAGAAAGATGAACTTTCTGTTAAGAGAATTGAGAAAATTGATAGTGAACTTAGTGAGTTAAAGAAAAAAGAAAAAGATTTAGATGATAAATGGAAAGCTGAAAAATCTGTTAATGAAGAAATTAAAAAAGTTAAATCTGATATTTCTAGATATTCTTTTGAATTAGAACAAGCAGAAATAAATTATGATTTAGAAAAAGCTGCTAAAATTAAAAATGGTACTTTACCAGAGTTAAAGCAAAAACTTGATAATTTAACTAAACAAAGTACAGGTGGTATTTTATCTGATGTAGTTACTAGTGAAGATATTGCTGAAGTTATTAGTAAGTGGACTAATATTCCGATTACTAAATTAATGAGTAGTGAAAAAGATAAAATTTTACATTTAGAAGAAAATTTAAAGAAACGTGTTAAGGGTCAAGATAAAGCTTTAAAATTAGTAGCTGATGCAATTATTCGTTCAAGAAGTGGTATTAAAGATCCTAATAGACCAATTGGTTCATTTATGTTTTTAGGTCCAACTGGAGTTGGTAAAACTGAAGTTGCCAGAAGTCTTGCTTATGAACTTTTTGATGATGAACATCACATGGTTAGAATTGATATGAGTGAATATATGGAAAAATATTCAGTATCAAGATTAATAGGGGCTGCTCCTGGTTATGTTGGTTATGAAGAAGGTGGACAATTAACTGAAAAAGTTAGAAGAAATCCATATTCAATTGTCTTATTTGATGAAATAGAAAAAGCTCATCCAGATGTACTTAACTTATTATTACAAATATTAGATGAAGGTAGGTTAACTGATTCTAATGGTAGAACTGTTAACTTTAAAAATACTATTATTATAATGACTTCTAATGTTGGTAGTGAACATATTATTAATAATGAAGAAGATAAAGTTAAGGATGAATTAAATAAATATTTTAGACCAGAATTTCTAAATAGATTAGATGAAATTATTGTCTTTAATAAATTAAGTAAAGATAATTTAAGAGAAATTCTTGATGAGATTATTAGTGGTATTGAAAAGAGATTGGTTGATATTAATGTTAAAATTAAATTAACGGATCAAGCTAAAGATTATTTTATAGATAATGGTTATGATGAATTTTATGGTGCAAGACCACTTAAGAGACTTGTTAGTAATAAATTAGAAACTTTAATTGCTAAGAAACTTATTAATAATGAAATTAAAACTAATAGTGTAATTAATATAGATTATGTTAATGGTAAGTTAGAGATAAATTAAGGTAGAAAATTTCTACCTTTTTTTAATTATTTGTATGATACATTAAAAATATGGTAAAATTAACTTGGTGATTGGTGTGCTAAAACATAGTGATGATTATGATATTACTTCAGCAATTGAACTTATTTTAGTTAATTTACCTAATGATATATCTATTATGGAAAGTATTAGATTAATATATGTTAGGTTAGGTAGACTATTTTCTTATGATTATAATGTTGCTAGTGATATTAATATTGCTTTAAGAAAAGTTGATTTTGAAAATGTTAGTAATTATCAAACTTGTACACAAATCTCAGAAATACTTAAGGCTTGTTTAAGTTATATAAATAAAAATGTTAAATGTGAAGTAATTAATAGAAATGTTAATGTTAGAGGGGTAAGAGGAGATTCTCATAGAGCATTAGCAGTTAGTTTTGAAGAAGATGGTTATCAATATAATTTACTTTTAGATTTAACTTTAGATTTATTTAGAATTCAAAGTGGAATGCAAACTAAACAATTTGCTTATACTACTGATGCAAGGGGTAAGTATGATATTATACCTTTAAGAGAATGTGAACTTATGGATCGTAAATTGGGGCTTACTTTAGGTTATTTAGATGAAGAAGTTAAGATTGTTAAGGATATTTTAGATAGTTCTAAAGCTTCTTTAGAAGATAAAATAACTTATATAGTGGCTAGATTTAGTAAAAGATTTATGGGTGCTCATGAAGCTTTAATGTATTATAAAGAATTATTTTTATCTTTAATTGATGTTCCTTTTAAAGAATTTAATTTAACTAAAGAAGAGGCAGAAAATGTTGACATGATTTCTTTATTTAAATTTGATTTAGAAGATAGAGAACTATACTTTTTATTAGATAAAAATAATGGGTTAGAGTTAACTAATCCTTTAAGAATAAGAAGATTACTTTCGTGTGGCTATACAATAAAAAGTGTGACTTTAATGGCAGTGTTTGATGATGACGCAGGTAGGAAGGTTTTATCGTGAAAAAACAAGATGTTTTTGTAATTTTGTTAAGTGCTTTAGTTTTTTTTGCAATTATATTTTATATAGTGTATAAACCTGAAAAAAGAGAAACATACTCTAAAGTATTTAATGGAATTAGTTCTAGTAATGTTAATGTTAAACTTAATAACAGTAATTTAGCAATTATTCATTCAAATAAGTTTTATGTTAATGTTGATAATGAGCATTTAAATGTTTATAAAAGAAATAATAAATTATATATAGAAGAAGAAACTAATATAGATAGTGAAGATAAGAATGTTTATTTATATGTACCAGAGGATTATTCTTTTGATAATATAGATGTTAGTATGAATAGTGGACATATTAATGGGGATGGACTTAATAGTAGTAATCTTAAAATTAATATAGTTAATGGGGAAGTAAATTTATCTAATTTAAATATATTAAACAGTATGGATGTTAATATTTTAAGTGGTAATGTTAATTTAAGTGGAGGAGTATCTAATTTAGCTTTAGTTAATGAAGGTGCGAGTATTTATTTTAATGGAGCTTTATTTGAAAATAATAGTATTGATAGTGTTAATGGGAAGATTATTTTAAAGTTAGAAAATAAAGATTCTTATAAGTTTAAATTTAATAAAAAATATAAAGATGTTTTTATAGAAGATAAAAAGGTTAGTAAGTTAAGTTATGGTTATGGTAAAAATATTATTACAATAAAGAAGAATAGTGGTAATGTTGATATTAATTTTGTAGGTGATGTTAGTGTTTAAAAATGATAGTGATTATTTGGATCAACATTTTTTAATGGATGAAGATATTATTAAAAAATTTATTAAGATATGTGATTTAAATAGTAATGATGTTGTTTTAGAAATTGGTCCAGGTAAGGGAACTTTAACTAAATTGGTTGCTTCTAAAGTTAAGAAGGTTTATGCGATTGAGAAGGATGTTAGGTTAAAGGAATATCTTGATAAGATTGATAATTTAGAGGTTATTTATGCTGATGCGATTAAGTGTGATTATCCTTTAGTAAATAAGATTATTACGGCTATTCCTTATAGTATTATTGAACCTTTTATGTATAAGTTATGTCATACTTATTTTGATAGTTTATATATGATTATGGGTAGTTCTTATGTTAAGAGAGTTCTTAATTATGAGATTAATAATTTAGCTTTGTTTACTAATTGTTTTTTTGATGTTAAATGGTATTTTGATGTACCTAGTGTGTGTTTTTATCCTGAACCTAAGACTTTATCATCAGCAATTAGAATTACTCCTAAAAGAGATTATAAGCCGTTAGAATTATTATTTAAGAATATGTATTTATTAGATGATAAGAAGATTAAGAATGCTTTAATGGAGAGTTTAATTAAAGTTAAAGGATTAACTAAAAGAGAAAGTAAAGATTTAATTAATAGTTTAAATATTAATGATGAACTTTTAGATAAGAAGTTTTTAAGTATATCTAATCAAGAACTTAAAGAATTGTATGCTAAGTTAAATAAAGTAGTTTAAAGCTATTTTATTTTTTTATTGACAAATATATTAAAAAATCCTT
>ULTU01030521.1_pt1 | contig 32567 bp, 22 predicted proteins | sample 1957861 | NCBI WGS metagenome assembly ULTU01 (sample SAMEA4835742, study PRJEB28245) | human gut metagenome | biome: gut microbiome; material: fecal sample | place: Denmark | collected 2008
GCTATTCTGAATATTACTCTTTCTATCTGTTCTCCGATTCATTAAGCCATCGAATCTATTTTTTAATACGCTATTCGGATACAAAAATACATATTTTTATTTGATTGCAACTCTATCGTATTGTTTATTTACAGATAATTAACCGTAAAAGACGCTTAATCACCACTCATCCATATTAGTGCCATTTTTACTTGGTAGTTTAAGAATAAAAGATTATCTTTGTATCGCTAAACAGAAAGAAGAAAACGATGGATCTTAAATATGTGATTCATTATCCTCCCAATACTGGAGGAAGAATACTATAAACGAAAGTTAGAACCCATCGAACGATACACCCTAAAGATAAAGTAATATGCCAAATAAAGAAGAAAAGAGAATAACTGAGCAAAGCTCGCTCTACGAACATCTCGAAAAGATGAGCGTGGCTGAACTCACCGCCCATATCAATGCAGAAAACCAGAAGGTGGCTCAGGCAATAGAAAAAGCATTACCAGCCATCAACCAACTGATTTCCGCCATCGAAGGGCAGCTGACGAAGGGCGGAAGACTTTTCTATGCCGGTTGCGGAACAGGCGGAAGACTGGCCACGCTCGATACCATCGAAGTGCAGAACACCTACGGCATCGAAGGTTCACAGATACAAGCCATCTTCCCAGGAGGCATCGGCTGCCTTACACAAACTAGGGAATCAAGAGAAGACGACCTGGAGAATGGCTGGCATCAGCTCTGCGACAAGCATATCTCAAAGCAAGATTTCGTGCTGGGCTTCTCGGCAAGCGGCACCACACCCTTTGTGCTCGCCATCCTGAAACATTGCAAGGAGGCAGGCATTCCTACGGGTTGCATCGTGAACAATCCCCACGCTCCCATCGCCCAGGCTGCAGATTATCCCGTAGAAGTCATCACGGGACCGGAATTCGTAACAGGAAGTACCCGTATGAAAGCCGGTTCATCGCAGAAGATGATTCTGGATATGATCAGTACTTCTCTTCAGATAAGACAAGGACGAGTGGAAGGCAACAAGATGGTGAACGCTAAGCTCATCAACCATAAACTCATCGACCGCGCCTGCCGCATCTTCATGGAACGCAATCCGGAATATACGGATTACGAGGAAGTGAAACAACTGATTCTGAAAGCAGGAAGCGTAAGGAAGGCGGAAGCCCTGCTAAAGAGTAAAAGCGATTTAGATGTTTAGATAGAGTTAGACAAGAATTCACCTTATTTAATAGGATGATATGGCAAAGAAAGCAATCGTAATGGGTGCCACATCTGGCATCGGAATGGAAGTAGCAAAACTGCTTGCGGCGAAAGGTTGGCAGGTGGGAATAGCCGGCAGAAGAATCGAGAGACTACAGACTCTGATTTCTGATAACAAAGCAACGCCACAAGGCGGAATCATCTGTTATCAGCAAATCGATGTGACTTCCGCCGAAGCCCCTTCCCTGCTTCTCGAACTCATTGACAAGTTGGGAGGAATGGACCTGTATTTCCACAGTTCAGGCATTGGCTGGCAGAACAACTCGCTCGATATAGAAAAAGAGTTGAAGACCGTAGAAACCAATGGTTTGGGATTCACACGCATGGTAGATACGGCATTCAACTGGTTTGTCCACCACCATAGTAGCCAGAAGGCCCGCATAGCCTGCATCACTTCCATTGCCGGAACCAAAGGACTCGGTGCAGCCCCAGCCTATTCAGCCACCAAGCGATTCCAGAACCATTATCTCGAATGTCTTTCCCAACAGGCAAGAATGCGCAATCTCCCTATCTCCATCACGGATATCAGACCCGGATTTGTAAAGACAGACCTCATAGCAGGCAGTACTTATCCACTCCAGCTCCAACCAGAAGATGTAGCCAAGCACATCGTTCGTGCCATCGAAAAAGGAAAAGAAGTGAAAGTCATTGATTGGCGTTACGCTATCCTCGTGTTCTTCTGGCACCTCATCCCAAGAGGACTTTGGACCAAACTGAGAATCACAACCTGACGGTCGTAGCGATCCCCCCCTAAAGCAGGAACGTTACAGCGTTAGCCCAATGACCGCAAGGTCAAATCCGTGAAAATCCGTGAGTAATCCGTAGAGCAAGAAGGTTCCGTAAACTCAGCGTAATCCGATGAACAAAACTATGAAAAACATGAAAAGAATATGATTAAAATAAAAAGAGGATGTATCATGAACTTATGACACATCCCCTTTTTATTTTAATCAGGAATTACTCCCACTCAATTGTCGAAGGTGGTTTTGAAGAAATATCATAGCAAACGCGGTTTACACCCTTTACCTTATTGATAATCTCATTACTTACCTTAGCCATAAAGTCGTATGGCAGATGAGCCCAGTCGGCAGTCATCGCATCAGTACTTGTTACGGCACGCAATGCTACAGGGTGCTCGTAAGTACGTTCATCACCCATCACACCTACAGAACGAACCGTAGAAAGCAATACAGTACCAGCCTGCCAGATCTGATCGTAGAGAGAAACCTCTATCTCGCCATTCTGCATATCAGCAGGAACACCGGCAGCCAGGACACGACGAGCTTCCTCACCACTCAACTTCACCTTATACTCACGCAAACCACGGATATAGATATCGTCAGCATCCTGGAGAATACGAACCTTCTCTGGAGTAATATCACCCAAGATACGAACAGCCAAACCAGGACCTGGGAATGGATGACGGGTAATCAGGTGCTCAGGCATACCCATAGAGCGACCTACTCGACGAACTTCATCCTTGAACAACCACTTCAAAGGCTCGCACAACTGGAGATTCATCTCCTTAGGAAGACCACCTACATTATGATGACTCTTGATCACCTTACCCGTGATATTCAAACTCTCGATACGGTCTGGATAGATAGTACCCTGAGCCAACCACTTCGCACCAGTCTGCTTCTTAGCCTCAGCATTGAACACCTCCACGAAGTCGCGACCGATAATCTTACGCTTCTTCTCTGGGTCTGTTACACCAGCCAAGTCGGTAAAGAACTTCTCTGATGCATCAACACCTATTACATTCAAGCCCAAGCACTTGTAATCTTCCATAACATCACGGAACTCGTTCTTGCGGAGCATACCGTGATCCACGAAGATACAGGTCAGGTTCTTGCCGATAGCCTTGTTCAGGAGAACGGCAGCCACACTAGAGTCAACGCCACCAGAAAGGCCGAGGATGACCTTGTCATCACCCAACTGTTCCTTCAACTCAGCCACTGTAGTCTCTACGAAAGAGTCTGCACTCCAATCCTGCTTGCTGCCACAGATGTCAACCACGAAGTTCTTCAACAACTGTGTACCCTGCAAAGAGTGGAATACCTCTGGGTGGAACTGAACAGCCCAAACAGGCTGCTTGGTGGAAGCGTATGCAGCATACTTCACATTAGCCGTAGAAGCGATGCACTTGTAATCCTCAGGGATGGCTGTGATGGTATCACCATGGCTCATCCAAACCTGCGAGTTCTCTACGAAGCCCTTGAACAAAGGATTCTCTGCATCAAAGTGCTCCAAGTTGGCACGGCCATACTCACGGCTATCAGCTGCCTCCACCTTTCCGCCCTGAGCGTAAGAGAGGAACTGAGCACCATAGCAGATGCCGAGCACAGGAATGCGACCAATGAACTGGCTCAAATCTACCTTGAAAGCTTCCGGATCATGAACGGAGTAAGGACTACCGCTCAAGATGACACCAATCACAGATGGGTCATCCTTTGGAAACTTGTTGTAAGGCATAATCTCGCAGAAGGTATCAAGCTCACGTACACGACGGCCGATCAGCTGCGTGGTCTGTGAACCGAAATCCAAAATAATAATCTTCTGTTGCATAATATTTTAATTTTTAAATTTTAACTTTGAAAATTTATGATTAGCAAAGCACTTGAATTCTTCACTCTTCGTTCTTCACTTTAATTCTTTGAGAAACGCCTCCGCCTCTTTCAGCGTTTCCTGCTTTCCCACATCCATCAACTTGAGGTCGTTTTTCACATACCCCTCAATGCGCACCTTGTCACAGTTTCTGAGATAGAAGTCCATGATAGGGAACTTATCTGGTTCTTCTTCCATCAGTGGGAAGATAGTTGGAGCCACCATGTGAATACCGGAGAAAGCATACTTCTTATATTTTTTAGGGTCAAGATGCTGATAAGGACTCTTCACCTCACCCGTTTCAATATTCGTCCAACCCACCAGTCTCATCGTATCATCAAAGAGAAGATAGCGCTTGGTCTTGCGTTCACTTACCAAGAGTCGGGCTGCCAATGGAGGTTCCTCAGCATCAGAAACCGAAGTTTCCAATAAATCCTGAGTCTCCATCTGATAGAACTTCTTCAGATCCACATTACTGAGAATGTCCACATTATGTATCAGAACAGGCTCATGAGAATCAAAGAGAGGCCAGGCTTTCCGGATACCTCCACCCGTTTCGAGCAACTTATCCGTTTCATCGCTGATGCGGATGTCCATGCCGAAATTGTCATTCTCCTTGAGATAATCTGTAATTTGATTTGAAAAATGATGCACGTTCACTACAATGCGAGTGAAACCTGCATCCTTCAGTTGAAAGATGACACGTTTGAGCAAAGGTTCTCCCCCCACCCTTACCAAGGCCTTCGGAATACGGTCGGTAAGAGGCTTCAGGCGAGTGCCCAAACCTGCTGCGAATATCATTGCTTGCATCATTGCCAAATAGCTATCGTTTAATGTGCGTGCAAATTTACTAACTTTTTGCGATATAGCCAAATTTGCACGCCAAATATTATTGTTTTGCAGGCAAAACCTGCTCAATCTTCTGTTCACGATGGCAGATTCTTACCTCCACACCAAACTTTTCATGGATATGCTCGGCAAGATGCTGGGCAGAATAAACGCTGCGATGCTGACCACCTGTACAACCGAAGCAGAACATCAGAGAGGTAAAACCACGCTGAATGTAGCGATTCACATGATGATCGGCAAGCGCATAGACATGCTCCAGGAACTTCAGGATTTCCCCATCATCCTCTAAGAATCGGATCACAGGCTCGTCCAGTCCTGTCAACTTCTTATAAGGTTCATATCTGCCCGGATTGTGCGTGCTGCGACAGTCGAAGACATAACCGCCTCCATTGCCAGAAGGATCCTCTGGAATACCTTTTTTGAAAGAGAAACTGAAAACCCTGACCACCAGCGGTCCCTTGCCGTCATACTTGGAGAAAGTAGCCGGACCATCCTGTGGATGCGAAATATAGATATTGTTGTCCGTTGTCTTATATCCGTCAGCACGGTTGACTGCCGCACTTTCGATACGGGCAAACTGCGGCAATTCGGTCAGTCGGCGCAACATATCCATCATATAAGGATAAGGGAACACCTTTTCCCCCATCTTCAGGAGATCACGCAGATTCTGGATGGCAGGAGGTATGCTTTCTAAGAAATGCTTCTTGCGTTCGAAATATCCCCTGAAACCATAAGCGCCCAATACCTGAAGGGTACGGAAGAGAACAAAGAGACTCAGGCGATTGACGAAATGACGGACAGATGGAACTTCCGTATAATTCTTGAGCGACTGATAGTATTCCCATACCAGTTCCCGTCTCAACTTGAATGAATATTGAGCAGAAGCCTGCCACAGGAAAGAAGCCAAATCATAATAGAACGGTCCCTTACGGCCACCCTGGAAATCAATAAAGTATGGATTTCCTTCTTTGTCAAGCATGATATTTCTCGCCTGGAAGTCACGATAGAGGAAACAGTTCATCGGTTCAGAAGTCAGATCCTTGGCAAAAAGTCGGAAGTTAGCTTCCAGTTTCAGTTCATGGAAATCCAGATCCGTAGGTTTCAGAAAACAATACTTGAAATAATTCAGGTCGAAGAGCACACTATCCACATCAAATTCCGGCTGCGGATAACAATTCTCCCACTCCAGTCCACGTGCCCCACGCAATTGGATGTTAGGCAATTCACGAATGGTCTTGATCAGAAGATCCTTTTCCTTCTGATTATATCTGCCACCCGCATCTCTACCACCCTTGATGGCATCAAAAAGAGACACACTACCCAGGTCTGTCTGAATATATCGGAGTTCATCATCGCTGACAGCTAAGATTTTCGGCACAGGCAATTGCCTGAGATTGAAATGATTAGCCAGATACACGAACGCATGATCCTCGTCACGGCTGGTACCGATGACGCCCACCACCGTTTCACCACTTTGCTGGGTAATACGGAAATACTGGCGATTACTCCCCTGTCCAGCCAACTTAACCACGTTGGCAGGTTCTTCGCCCTTCCATTGCTTATAGAGTTCTATTAACTTTTCCACCCTTGATTATTTCTATGTTATTTGATCAAAATTCACGCAAGAGCCAGTCCCGGGCTACTCGTCCTCATCATTCTCTTGCAGTTTACGGCGCTTACGCTTATCATCTATTTGCTGGGCGAAATTATCCCCCACAAAAAGAATCAACAACACACCCAAAGTAGCAAGGAAAGAATTCAGAGAAGTCATTCCCAATGCAACCTTAGTAATATATATCAGTCCACCTATCACGACCAGGAAGACCAGCATTTTTTTCCAATCAATATTTCTCATGCTGCAAAGTTAATACTTTTTGCGGAAAACACAAAGGAAAACGAAAGAAAAGGGCACAAAAAAAAAATCGGATGTCTCACGACAACCGATTTCCAAAAAACAAACTACTTAAAAACTAATCTACTAAAACAAATCAAAAAAAATATCTTTGTCGGCTCAAAGCCGATACTTTTCTTTTCACGTTGCAAAGATACGCAAAATATCAATAACGTGCAAGTATTTTTGCAGAAAAATGCAGCAAAAAGTGCTAAAATACCTAAAAATGGGGATAATTCGTAAGAATCATCCCCATTTTGTTATTTGTAGTTTACATTTTAGCTACTTAAATGCAGTTTCTGATATTTGCCGCATCATCTACCGTGAAATGCTTCTTATGCAGAAAAATACATCTTCAGCAGAAAAATACGTCTTTTTCTGTCAGACACTGCTTTTTCTATCAGATGCTTTTTACATCATGCCACCCATACCAGGTGCAGCTGCTGGAGCAGCAGGAGCTGGCTCAGGTTTATCAACCAACACGCACTCTGTAGTCAAGAAAAGACCAGCGATAGAAGCCGCATTCTCCAAAGCCACACGCTCTACCTTAGCAGGGTCAACGATACCAGCCTGACGCATATCCTCGTAAACATCCTTGCGGGCATTGTAACCGAAGTCACCTTCACCCTCGCGTACTTTATTAACAACTACAGAACCCTCGCCACCTGCGTTAGCAACAATCTGACGGAGAGGCTCCTCGATGGCACGCTCAACGATGCGGATACCCGTAGTTTCATCAGCGTTATCACCCTTCATATCCTTCAAAGCCTCAAGAGCACGGATATAAGTAGTACCACCACCAGCAACGATACCTTCCTCGATAGCAGCACGAGTTGCGCAAAGAGCATCATCTACACGATCCTTCTTCTCCTTCATTTCCACCTCAGAGTTGGCACCTACATAGAGGACAGCCACACCACCGGCGAGCTTAGCCAGACGTTCCTGAAGTTTCTCCTTGTCATAAGAAGACTTGGTATTTTCAATCTCGTTCTTGATCTGAGCTACACGATCCTGGATGTTAGCTTTCTCGCCATGACCATTCACAATCGTAGTATTATCCTTGGTGACAGTAACCTTGTCAGCAGAACCGAGCATATCCAATGTAGCCTGTTCCAACTTCAAGCCCTTCTCCTCAGAAATAACAACACCGCCAGTCAGGATAGCGATATCTTCCAACATAGCCTTGCGACGGTCGCCGAAGCCAGGAGCCTTCACAGCACAGATCTTCAAACCGCCACGCAAACGGTTAACAACCAAAGTAGTCAAAGCCTCAGAATCAACATCCTCTGCGATAACCAACAAAGGACGACCGCTCTCAGCAGCAGGCTGGAGGATAGGCAAGAACTCCTTCAAGTTAGAGATCTTCTTATCATAGAGAAGAATGTATGGATTATCCATTACACACTCCATCTTGTCAGCATCAGTCATGAAGTAACCGCTCAAGTAACCACGGTCGAACTGCATACCTTCTACCACACCGATATTGGTATCACGGCTCTTGCTTTCCTCGATAGTGATCACACCATCCTTAGAAACCTTGCGCATAGCGTCAGCCAAGAGTTTACCGATCTCAGCATCATTGTTGGCAGAAACAGTAGCCACCTGCTCAATCTTATCGTAGTTGTCATCTACCTGTTCAGCATGATCCTTGATGAAAGCAACGACAGCAGCCACAGCCTTGTCGATACCACGTTTCAAGTCCATAGGATTAGCACCAGCAGTAACGTTCTTCAAGCCCTCAGTCACGATAGCCTGAGTCAGGATAGTAGCAGTAGTAGTACCATCACCCGCATCATCACCAGTCTTGCTGGCAACACTCTTAACGAGCTGAGCACCTGTATTTTCAAACTTATTCTCCAACTCTACCTCCTTAGCAACGGTAACACCATCCTTAGTAATCTGAGGAGCACCAAACTTCTTTTCGATTACCACGTTGCGTCCCTTAGGACCGAGAGTTACCTTCACTGCGTTAGCCAACTGATCGACACCCTTCTTCAAGAGGTCGCGAGCATCCATATTGTATTTAATATCTTTAGCCATAATATTTTCTTTCTAATTTAAATATCAGCAAAAAGCCCTTTTTTACCTTTAAAAGCAAGAAGCTTTTTTACCTTTTTACTTTTTTACCTTTAAAAAATTTACTCTTCTACCACAGCGAGCACATCGCTTTGGCGCATCATCATATACTTCGTACCATCAAATTCAAGTTCAGTACCAGCATATTTTCCGTAAAGAACGGTATCGCCCTCTTTAAGAATCATCTCTTCATCCTTCGTACCCTTACCTGTAGCAACGATTTTACCACGCTGTGGTTTTTCCTTTGCTGTATCAGGGATAATGATTCCACCTACTTTTTCCTCGGCTGGTGCAGGAAGTACCAGCACTCTGTCTGCTAATGGTTTAATATTCATGATTCTATATTTTTTAATTGTTATGACATATGATTGCATTTACACCGGAATCAGATCCGATGCTTCACACCCACGACATATACGAAAAATGTGCCAAACCAGAAAGGCTGACACATTGACACTCTTAGATACTGACATTTTTACATAAACGCAGCATATCTTTACTTTTTTCAGAAATTTCAAGCATTTTATTTTTTCATTCGGGATATTCTTCTTAATTTTGCCATCGGAAAGAATCATATACATTATTAATATATAATATACAGCAATAAAATTATGGATTACAATATGATAGGCACCGCATGGTCGCTCCTTCCCCCTATCGTTGCCATTGCACTGGCTCTGAAAACGAAGGAAGTTTATTCTTCACTCTTCATCGGCATCATCTTAGGAGCCGTAGAATACTGCATATCTATGGGTACGGGCTTAGACGGATTTCTCGTCCATCTCACCAACCATACCGTCATAGAAGGAGATGAAACCAAAGGATACGGACTGATACATTGTCTCTCAGACCCATGGAATGTCGGCATCCTGATATTTCTGGTATTATTGGGATCCATCGTATCCCTGATGAACAAGGCTGGAGGTTCAGCAGCATTCGGCAGATGGGCATCCAAGCACGTGAAGACCAAGATGGGGGTTCAGATAGCCACCATCCTGTTGGGCATACTCATCTTTATCGACGATTACTTCAATTGTCTCACGGTAGGTTCAGTGATGCGCCCTATCGCCGTTCGCAATGGCGTGACCAAGGAAAAATTAGCTTATCTCATCGACTCCACAGCAGCACCCGTCTGCATCATCTCCCCGATCTCCAGTTGGGCTGCAGCAGTTTCCGGTTTCGTTTCTGGAGGAGAGAACGGACTCGCCCTCTTCTGCAAGGCCATTCCTTTCAATTTCTATGCCTTCTTTACCATCCTCTTCATGTTTGGTATAGTTTGGTTAGACTTTGATTTCAAGGCGATGAGCAAATACGATGCCCGACTGAAGGAATGGTATGAAAGAACCAATGGAGGAAAGCTCGACGAAGTGAGCGGCACCAAACTGCACATCGTAGAACATGGTGTGGGAGCCAAGAAGGGCGAAGAGGCAACAGCCAGCAAGGGTTCCGTAGCCGACCTTGTGATACCGATAGTCCTGCTCATCATCTTTTGCATGACGGGCATGGTATATTCCGGCGGATACTTTGATGCAACCAGCGACAACTACCATCATTTCGTAGATGCCTTCGCTGCAAGCAATGCCTCTGTAGGACTGGTCATCGGTTCATTAGGTTCCTTCATCCTGACCATCATCCTCTTTGTATCCCGCAAGACATTAGCGTTTACCGATGCTATGAGTAGCCTCATCAAAGGCTTCGAGGCGATGGTACCAGCCATACTGATCCTTACATTGGCGTGGACGTTGAAGAGCATGACCGACTCATTGGGAGCAGCAGAATACGTATCAGGCGTAGTAGCCAACAGTGCAGCCGGACTGCAGCAACTCTTACCAGCCATCATCTTCATCGTGGCAGCATTCTTAGCCTTTGCCACAGGCACCTCATGGGGCACCTTCGGCATACTGATTCCAATCTGCATCGCAGTATTCCCAGCCGCCGAGCCGCTTCGCATCATCTCCATTTCAGCATGTATGGCAGGAGCAGTGTGTGGAGATCATATCTCCCCAATCTCCGACACCACCATCATGGCAAGTGCCGGCGCCGAGTGCAAGCATGTGCATCACGTATCCTCCCAGTTGCCTTATGCCCTCACGGTAGCCACGGTATCCTTCATCACCTTCCTGGTAGCAGGTTTCACCCAACAGTTGGGCATATTCGGCAGTGCTGTCGTATCATGGATATGCGGCATCAGCTTATTGGCAGGAGCCCTCTATGTATTGAAAAAGAAGTTCTAATCCCTTACCACCACACATTCCTCCAGTCTCAACACCCCTTCAGCAAGCCGGTTCTCACCATACGTGAGGTGAAACTTATCGAGGAATTTCTGGGCGAACCAGCACGCTCTATTGAAGATGTGCTTTAATGAACTCTCATGATGCGCATCGTTAGGTGCTAATGATGCGCTTTTATAAGTGCTAATGAAGCGCATCATTAAGGTGTATAAAAGCGCTTCGTTAGGTTGCTATAAAGAACGACATTCAACGACACACTTCGACAGTAACCAGCTATATTTCCATACACTCTCTGGATTTCATATATAATAAATAATTGCGACAATATGAAAATAAATTGGGAAAAGGAGGGGATTTTCGGATTTTATTTGTATTTTTGCCATGTGATTCAGAATTCTAATTATTTTTTTTGGCAACTAAAAGATAAATTGTTATGAGAAAAAGATTACTACATTGGACACTGGCGATCGTCGCAGCTGTCCTGCCAGCCATTCCATCTCTGGCACAAATTCCTGATGGTTATTACAACTCGCTCAAAGGTAAGAAAGGAGCAGAACTGAAAACGGCCATATACAATATCATCAAAGACGCTAAGGTTCTTGGCTATGGAAGCGGCAAGGGAAAAACCTGGTGGGGCTTCTGGGATACTGACCGGGATGAGCGCGGCTATTTCATCGACCGATACTCTGCTGTGAATGAATGGGAGAAATCTACTTCACAAGGTGCTGTGGGGGCGGGAATGAATATCGAACATTCCTTCCCAAAGAGCTGGTGGGGTGGTGCCAAAAGTCAGGCATACAAAGACCTCTACAACCTCATGCCTTGTGAGAGCAGAATTAATTCCACAAAAAGCAATTATCCTATGGGTACCGTTGTGAATGGAGACAGGGGTAATGGCTGGACAAAGGTTGGAAAAGGTAATGATGGTAATTGGTATTGGGAACCTGCCAATCCTTGGAAAGGCGACTTTGCCCGTGGTTATATGTATATGGCAACCACCTACCAGAGCTACAACTGGAGTGGCACCCAAGCGCATCAGATTCTACAGCAAGGTGCCTACCCTACCCTCCAACCATGGGCTTACCAGCTGTTTATCCAGTGGGCTAAGGGAGACAAACCTGATGCGCTCGAGATTAAACGCAATGAGGATGTCTATCAGATACAAGGCAACAGAAACCCATACGTGGATTTTCCCAACTTGATGGAATATGTATGGGGTGACAGTATCAACTATGCCTTCAATCCGGAAACAACCCTGAAATCCACCGACTATAAGGATGGTGAAGGTGGAGGCGGAGGTACCATCACTCCTTCTCCTGACGAACCTGATAACATCTACAGTGCCGACTTTACCAGAGAAAAAGGTGGCTGCACTGAAAAGATTGTTAAGAATGAAAGCAGTAACACCTCCATCTGGAAACAAGACAGTAAATATGGCTGGAAAGGAACTTCGTATTCTAAAGATAAGAATCATGTAGCAGATGCTTATCTTTACTTACCGGAACTCGATCTGACAGATTACAGACATGCTACCCTGACCATCAATCAGGCCATCAATTACGCCAAGGGAAATGCTTTGAAATATCTCTCTGTAGAGGCAACGGTGATAGATTCGGAAAACGGCGAGGATATCGTCAGCAAATTACCTGACTTAGCTGTTCCGAGCAAAGATGGTTGGGATTTTGCAGACTATGACCTGGATCTGTCTCAATATTGTGGCGGCAAGGTGAAACTCGCTTTCCACTATACGAGCGATAACGAGATCGGTCCATACTGGGAAATCATGAAACTGAATATCACCGGCACTAAGGTTCCTACTGGCATCAACACTCCTGTCATCACAACCGACAACCGCGGTGAGATTGATTTCAACCTGCCATACCAGATTTTCACCATCGATGGAAGACAGATGACATCCACCTCTGGAATGAAGGGTGTCGTGATCATCAAACAGGGAAATGCGACTCGCAAGTTGATCAGATACTAAACTGAAATATCAATTTCTGATATTAAAAACTAAAGATAAAGCGTACTGAATGTGTAGCCAAAAGCTTGCATTTAGTACGCTTTTCCGTTAAAAGTTGCAAAATTAGAGAAAAAACTTTCCTATAAACTTGCAAGTTTGGAAAAATTACAATATATTTGCAAAATAATTAGGAATAAGAATATTAACTATTTAATACAAATACATTATGAAAGAGTTAAAAGGAACAAAAACAGAGAAGAACTTACAGGAAGCATTCGCAGGTGAGTCACAGGCTCGTAACAAATATACATACTTTGCTTCCAAGGCAAAAAAAGATGGTTATGTTCAGATCGCTAACATCTTTGAGGAGACAGCAGCTAACGAGAAAGAGCATGCCAAGTTGTGGTTCAAGTATTTGGAGGGCGGTGCTATCCAGGATACAGAGAAGAACCTGGAAGCTGCTGCCAATGGTGAGCATGATGAGTGGACAGAAATGTATCCACGCATGGCAAAAGAGGCTCATGAGGAAGGTTTCGAGGAGATTGCAGCCAAGTTTGAAATGGTTGCTGAAATCGAGAAGCATCATGAGGAGCGTTATCGCAAACTCTTGAAGAATGTAAAGGACAAGCTCGTCTTCTCTCGTGATGGCGATTGCATCTGGCAGTGCTCTAACTGCGGCCATATCGTAGTTGGCAAGCAGGCTCCTGAGGTTTGCCCAGTTTGCAACCACCCTCAGAGCTACTTCCAGATTGAAGCACAGAATTATTAATATTCTTTAGCTCTATAAAAGGTCCCACAGATTTCACTGATTTACACTGTTTTTTATCTCATAAAGATTTGTGTAAATTTGTGAAATCTGTGGGATTTTATTTACAAGAGATCTTTTCTAACATCAGTTCTATCAGTCTTGGAATACCATAGTCTTCTATTTCCTCCTCCTTGATCCAGATATAATCATCGGGAAGCTGGGGACGTGCTTCGGTTTCCAACAGGTAAAAGTCAGCAAAAAGAATGCGATGGGTCAAGACATGTTTCACATCCTGAGCCAGCAGCTGCAGGGCATCTACGTTTGACAAGTGAAGGTCTGCTGCAAGTTCTTTCTTGAAAGAAGAAAGCTTCGTGAGAGAAGTCGAAAACTTTGTGGAAGACAGAGATGCCTGTGCAGAAGCAATCGAAGCAGTCGCTTCAGTAATATCCGAAGCGTTGAAAGGTTCCCATAATCCTTGCCAAATATCTCCCTCTCCCCTACGATGAATGGCGGTCATTCCATTACACCTTATATATATATAGGAAAGATGACGGGTCTTCACCTTCAAGGTCTTTTGCTTGACGGGCAGTTCAGCTACCCGGTTGGATCGCATCGCCTCGCAGGTTTCAGCAAGTGGGCAGAGCAGACATTTCGGAGACTGAGGAGTGCATTGAATTGCACCAAAATCCATCATCGCCTGATTGTAGGCTGCAACCGGAGAGGAAGAAGAGAGAGAATCGGAAGCCGAAGATAAAGACAGGAAGTCGGAAGCCTTTGAAGAAGGCAACAGAGACTGCGCCAAGGCTGCAAACTCCTTTTTGCCCTGCGTGGAATTGATGGGAGTATCAATGCCAAAATACCGGGCAAGGACACGATAGACATTACCATCCACCACAGCAGCCGGAATATCGAAAGCAAAGGAACCGATAGCAGCTGCCGTATAATCTCCCACACCCTTCAGTTGTTTGATGCCTTCAAGCGTATCAGGAAAATGACCGAGTGCCACAATCTGCTTAGCTGCCGTATGGAGATTCCGGGCACGGGAATAATAACCCAATCCCTGCCAAAGTTTCAGGACTTCATCCTCATGGGCAGCCGCCAAATCCTGCACAGTAGGATATTGAGCCATAAACCGCTCCCAATACTCCCGCCCCTGGGCAATGCGGGTTTGCTGCAGGATAATTTCACTCAGCCAGATGGCATAAGGATTCTTAGTTTCGCGCCAAGGCAATTCTCTGCCATTCTCACGAAACCAGGAAAGTATTGTATTCGAAAAGCTATTCATATCGATAAAAATGCTCAAATCAAGTTTAAGTCAATACGGTTCCGGATACTGCTTGCATTACTGTTCCGGATATTGCTCATAAATCTTCAGTTCGAACTCATTGGCAAGCGCATAGGCATGCTCCATGATGTCAGCAAGAATATGCTCATAGTTGACCCAAACCTTATCCTTGATGAAGAAATAAAACTCAATCGGGAGTCCGCACTGCGTGGCTTCCAAATGGCGCACCATCAATGTGAGTTCCGTATTGATTTCCAGACGCTGGCGCAGATATTTCTCCATAAACTTACGGTAGAGTTGCAGATTGGTTGGGGCAAGAGCTGCCGGATTCTTCAGGTCTTCTATATCCTTGCCTTCCTGTCTGTCTTTCTCCAAAGCCTTCTGGAGAGATTCTTTCAGTTTGAAGGAATCTTCAGTTGCAAAATGCTTAGAAATCAACTTCTGTTTCAGCAAGTCATCTACCAGCCGGATGCTGCGGAAATCGAAGTAAACCAGGCGTTTCACCCGTCGTCCCCCACTATTCTGCATACCAATCCAGTTTTGGAAAGAACCATTCACCAAGGTGGTAGGAGAAATGGTGACGATGGTATTATCGAAGTTGCGCACCTTGACGGTAGTGAGCGACATTTCCTCCACGATACCATTAGCATCCACCGACTTCACCGTAATCCAGTCGCCCTTATGGAGCATATCGTTGCTCGTAAGACGGACACCAGAAGCCAAACCCGTAATCGTATCCTTGAAAACCAGCATGAGGACTGCAGAAGTGGCACCCAATCCAGCAAACAAGGTAAGCGGACTCTTGCCCAACAGGATGGCCACCACCACGACACCTGCTACAAAGAGCATGAGAACCCTGAGCACGCCACAGAAAGTATGAAAATACTGTTGAGCAGAGGACCGGCGATCCTTGGCATCTTCCAGTCCTTTGAAAGACCCGATGAAAACCAGGACGGTTCTCACAGACATCACCACGATATAGATGCCCGTAGCTCTTTCGAGGATTTCCTTGAAAATCGGATATTCCAGATAGATGAGTGGCATGAGCGACCAGATGACGACAGCCGGCACAATATGGCAAGCCGAGTTGAGTACCTTCTTATTGAAAAGCACATCATCCCAGGAAGCCTCCGTCTTCTCCGTAATCTTGGAGATAAGCGGCACGAGAATCTTACGGCAAAGGAAATCGCTTATAATTGCCAGCAGAATAGCGGTAACTGTAAGCAACAAATGGCGGAGAACGGGTACGGAATCGCCCGAAACGCCAGCCCACACCATCATTTCATCCACAAATTTACGTATTTCTTCCATATATCTTATGTCTTTAAAAGCCTTATGTCCAGCTCATTTCGCATTTCTCATTTAATTCACGGTTCGCAAAGCAACTCACACACCTTGTCTGCAAAAGAGCGTGCATTATTGCTATGCATAATACCATTATTGAGAATCGAGAAGCAAAGATCGTGGCCATTTGCCGCCTTGCAGTAACCGGCAAGACCAATGACACCTGTCACCGTGCCCGTTTTAGCCTTCACATTGCCATGAGCAAAACCGGAGCGCATTCTCCTCTTCAAAGTACCATCCACACCAGCAATTGGCAAGGACTGTTTGAGATGCGGCAGGATGTTCTCGTCCTGGTAAGCATAGCGAAGGAGCTTGACCTCCAGTTCGGCAGAAACATAGTTGTAGAGAGAAAGACCGGAGCCATCCGCAAACTTATATCGGGCAGGATCAAGTCCAATCTTTCTAACCAGCTGGCGCTGCACATTTCTGGCACTCTTGGCACTTGCCGGACGGTTACCAGTAGAAGATGCAATCTGATAATACATGCTTTCGGCATAGAGATTATCACTGTCTTTCATCATCTTATGCAAAATCTGATCCATGGTATGGAAACGGGTACAGATGGTGAAAGCACTTGCCGGACAGCGCTTCACGGAAGTTCCGGAACCGGCATAGAAGATACCAGCATCCTTCAGCTTGGCGAGAAATCTTTCCATGAAAATATCCTTGCGTCCGAAAACCAATGGGGATAGCACGGGATTATCATCATCCCAGCACCAACCTTCGCCCAACAGGTCTTCGTCCTTCATCGAGCGGTCGGCATAGATGCTGCCCTGAATACTATCCACGCCCATATCTTTGAGACTGGTGACAAAGGCGGTCATATCATCATTATTGAAACGAGGGTCCATACCACCGATGCAATACACATCGCCCTTGAGTACCCCATTATCAATCGTGCCCGTATATTTCAGGGTCGTTTTAAACTGGTAAGAACCACCCAACTTATCGAGCGCTGTAATCGCCGTCACGAGTTTCATGGTGCTGGCAGGACGCATCAGTTGGCGCTCACGGAAGCGGTAGATGCAGGAATCAGTCTCCAGGTCCCAAACCATGATACCCACCTGAGAAGTTTCAAACATTTTGCTCTTGAGGAGTTTGTCAAGTCCCACCTTCACGGTTTCCGTCCAAGGCAATCGCAAAGTATCAGCAGCAATTGTCTCCACCATCGCAGAGTCTGCCACAGCAGAATCTTCACTATCCTCCACTACCTCCTCATCCTGCTCAGGATTCGCATCATTTACCAGAACGTCCTGATTCTCCTGATTTTTTACAATTTGAGCCTGCATATTGGGGAGACAGAGCGTCATCACCATCAGAAGACTCATCGCATATTTTATCATCTTATTCATTTCTAATTTTTCAATTTTCATTTGTCATTTCTCATTTTTTATTCTTTTCTCGATTTCCCGGATAAAACTTTCCTCATTATCAGGCTGCAGGCTGACCAGTTTGTTAGCTCCCACCTGAATGACGAGAGCATGGTCGAGTCCCCAACATGTCTTCATAGGCTCCACGCTGACAATATCGCACAATGGAATGGTCTGGTTTCGGGAGAATCGCCCCTCATTGATGACGATGAAATCCATTTCCTCATCCCGGTCGATAGGTTGCACCCTTCGGAAAGTATAAGTTGTATTCAGAATGCGCTCGATCATGCCCACAATGACGATGGCGAGCAGGATGCCGATGATAGCCACCTTCACCCAGAAGAAATAACCGGTGAGAAGCGCAAATACCGCCACGCCACATTTGGCAGGAACCGAAAAACGCTTATGAAAAGTTCTGTCTGTCATACCTTATTATATATATGTTAAGTCACCCCGAAGCCACCAATTAGCACCTCACAAGGGTTTATATTTACAAAAAACACTGCAAAATTACAAAAAATCCGTCTCTTATTACTCATTTTAAAGATAAATTATTACTTTTGCAACGAATTAAGGTTTCATCCCTTACAATCTTAAGGGAAGTGCAGGGTAAAACCATCGCAAAATGAAATAAAAATGAAGACTCTATTCCATAGGAATAAGAGATAAATTGATAAAATAAACTCAAATGGTTTATAAGTATGATTTTCTGATTATCGGTGCAGGAGTTGCCGGTATGAGTTACGCCCTGAAAGTAGCCAGAGCGAAAAAAGGTAAAGTGTGCATGATTTGCAAGACCTCTCTCGACGAGGCCAACACTTCATTTGCACAAGGTGGTGTCGCATCAGTTACCAACCTGGAGGTGGATAACTTCGACAAGCACATCCAGGATACAATGATTGCTGGTGACTACATCAGTGACTACAAAGCAGTTAAACAGGTTGTTACCAAGGCACCAGAACAGATCAAGGAACTGGTGGAATGGGGAGTCAACTTCGACAAGCAGCAGGACGGCAAGTTCGACCTTCACCGTGAGGGCGGACACAGCGAGTTCCGCATCCTCCATCACGCCGACGATACGGGTGCTGAAATCCAGAGAGGACTGATGGAAGCCGTACGCAACAACCCAGACATCGACATCAAGGAGAACCACTTCGCAGTGGAGATTATCACCCAGCACCATTTGGGCGCACGCGTTACCCGTCGCACTCCTTACATCAATTGCTACGGAGCCTACGTCCTCAATCCTGATACTCAGAAAGTAGATACCTATCTCAGCAAGGTGACTGTGATGTGTACAGGTGGTTGCGGTGCGGTCTATCAGACCACAACCAACCCAATCATTGCCACAGGCGATGGTGAGGCGATGGTCTATCGTGCCAAGGGAACAGTTGCCGATATGGAGTTTGTACAGTTCCACCCTACAGCCCTCTTTCATCCGGGAGAAACTCATCCTGCGTTCCTCATCACAGAGGCCATGCGTGGCTACGGCGGTATTCTCCGTTTGCCTAACGGCGAGAGTTTCATGGAGAAATATGATGAGCGCCTGAGCCTTGCCCCTCGTGACATCGTGGCTCGTGCCATCGATAAGGAGATGAAGATTCATGGTCTTGACCATGTTTGTCTCGATGTGACCCATAAGAATCCAGAGGAGACCAAGCATCACTTCCCTAACATCTATGCGAAGTGTCTCAGCATCGGCATTGATATTACGAAGGATTATATTCCTGTTCGTCCTGCAGCCCACTACATGTGTGGCGGTATCAAAGTAGATCTGAACGGTTGTTCCAGCATCAACCGCCTCTATGCTTTAGGCGAATGCTCCTGCACAGGTCTTCATGGCGGCAACCGACTGGCGAGCAACTCACTCATCGAGGCCGTCGTTTATGCAGATACAGCAGCCAAGCACAGTATTGAGCATGTGGATGAATACGACTTCAACGACAAGGTGCCTGAATGGAATGATGAGGGTACCATGACCAATGAGGAGAAGGTGCTCATCACCCAGAGTATCAAGGAAGTGGGCGAATGCATGAGCAACTATGTGGGAATCGTGAGAAGTGACCTGCGCCTGAAGCGTGCCTGGGATCGTCTCGACCTGTTGTATGAAGAGACTGAAAACCTCTTCAAGCGTGTGAAGGTAAGCAAGGATCTCTGCGAGTTGCGCAACATGATCAATGTAGGTTACCTCATCACCCGTATGGCCATCGAGCGCAAGGAAAGTCGCGGTCTTCACTATACCATCGACTATCCGGTTCATGCCTACGACAAGAAATAAAGATTTGATAATCAGCAAAACTTTTAAATATTTGTGCTCCCCGCATGGGAGCTATTCAACCAACAAAGGGCTGGAGTTTCATCGCTACCAGCCCTTTCGTTTTTTCATAGTTTTTATTCATCGGGATTTTTCATCGGATTTTTTTTGTCACGCAGATTTCGCAGATGACAAAAAACGTGAATAATCCGATGAAGAAAAAGTCCGATGAAGAAAGATCTATCTCGTCAAGGAGAACTTGATGCTCAGACCGAAGTCTTGTGTCGTCGTCGGATAACTGCTGCTTGAAAGCAGAGGCGTATTCGTCTGACGATCGTAGTAGAAACTCATGGTGAGCATCTTACTCAAGGTATAGTCGGCAGAGAAACTCAACTTCAATGCATTATTGCCGCTGCTGGCACTGCTCATCATGGAGGCAATGTCTCTTACGATGGCAGCCTGCTTGCGGAAACTGAAGTCCAAGCGCAGGTTCAGGTCATGGTTGGTGCCATAAGAATTGCTATTGGAAGAATTCTTCTGCTTGTCAGCCGAACCTTTACCCTTACTCTTGACAGCCTTACGCTTACCTCCCATTCCGAAGAGATGGAAGTTGTTCATGCGATAGCCCATTCCAATCACCCAGTCCTTGCTCACAGCCTCATTGAGCTGAATACTTGTCATACTGAGGTTCATCACGCGCGTCTGGCGATATTCACCCTTCAGCGTCATATTATTATTGAACGTCAGATCAAGTCCCAACAATGGCGAGAAAGCCTCATTGATACTCACCTGCGAAACATTGAACATGCTGCTTGGTGAAGGATTGCCGGTAGTGGCATCCTCGATGAAGCCCAAACCATTCATATACTCCTGGAAGGTGCTGTAACTGTTGTAGCTTCCAACGGCGAACACACTCTTATAGGAATGATTGATGTTCACACTCTTGAAGTGGTCGCGGAACCAAGGCAACTTACCTAATCCACTATACTTAACAGTCCAGTTAGGCAGCAATCGGCTCAAAGCCGGGAAGATGGAGAGCGACTTGCCACCCATGCTGGTATAAGCATTGAGGAAGGCAGGCACCATCACATCAGCACTATACTGGTTGACAGGTGTACGGGAAGCATCAAACTTGCCGCCAGCGAGACTGGAACCAGCAGGATAAATCATTCCAGCGTATTGCTGTTCCACCCGATTGCGGAAGTTCTGCAGAGAGCCCACGAACTTTTCGAAGGTCTTGCTGCGGTAACCACTGTTGGCATCTCCCATTCCCTCGAAAGCAGAACCAATAGAGATGGTAGTCATTTGGAAGCTTCCGCTCTGGGTAGTAGGAGTTCCCTCATACATATACTGTATGCTCTTCTGCGTGGTCATGGTACGCATGGCATTCAGGTCAATCTTCAAGTTCTTCACAGGTTCCAGCGTCATACGAATCTGGAGATCTTCCGTTTTGCTCGTAGCAGCAGGAGTAGCGATGGAATCGTTGAGCAACAACCAGTCGTGCTCTCTTGCCTTCTCGATGTAACTATCGCCGACAAAACCGAAGGCGAAATCCAGACCCGGCGACATGATGCCCTGTTTGGTTTGTCCGAAAGCATCACCTATTGTAGGCAGGAAGCCTGGCAACGTGAGCTGGTAATTGTTGCGATAACTGAAGCTCACATTTCTTGCCATCATTGCCACACGTGAAATAGCCTGCATGGTCTTGTACCAAGCCTTCTCCTCCAGCGGAGCCTTTGGAAGCACATTCACCTTCAACTTCGTAGCAGAATCCACCTTAGAGGTAATGCGGATTGTGTTATTATCCAACACCTTATATTTCAAGTGGAAGGCCTTTCCATCCTCAGTCTTAGCCGAGACAATCAGACGCTTCGTATTCTTGCCGTGCTTTACGTCCACATATTTTTTCTTCGAATCATCCTTTTTGGAATCATCCTTCTTGGACTTATCCTTTTTAGACTTCTTAGACTTTTCAGCATTCTTTGTTTCAGCCTCATCTCCAGAAGCCTCAGTCTTTTCCCCGGCAACCTCATCCTTCTCTTTTTTCAAGTCTTTAGCATCAGCTAATAAAGGCAGGAGGGTGATTTCCTGTTCGAAGGATCTCTTGTTGAGCGGCAATCGCTTCTTCTGCTCCTGAGCTTTCTTGTTATTCTTGCTTGTCCACTCCTTCACAGCCTCCTCAGGATCCTTGCCAGCATCAATTGCCTCCTGGCGAACCTTAGCCAATTCCTGTTTGCGCTTCTGCGCCTCCTGTTTAGCCTTTTCCTTCTCCTGCTTCTTTTTCTGAATCTGCGAGCGGGAAGGTTCCTTGTCAAACTTATGGTTGGCAGCCTTGAGGAATGGTACATGATTGTAGAGTTTCACCAGATTGAACGTACCATTGAGGTTTAAACTGCGATTGGTGTTGATGGTATTTCCATACGAAACACCGTCCTCATCCTCCGTACCCTTGTTCCAGGAATAGGTGGAATTGTAGGAAGCATCGGCATTAACCCAGTCGAAGATTGGAATCAGATTGAGCGGCAACTGGTAGGAAGCCGTAAAGGTCTGATTATAATCCAATGGTGCTCCCCAGTGCTTGATGCTGGTCCAAACAGAATCTTTCCAGGCATGGTACTGGTCTGCATAGAGGTCCTTATTGATTGGGGTATAAGGTTCCTCTATCTGAGCATGAGTGGCACTCTGGAAGTTCATGTGCAGATTCTTGGTCAAGTCCCAACGCATAGAGAACTCACGGTTCCAGAGGAACTGTTCGCTGAACGACAGAGGTAACTGTGAATTCTCCGTCGATTCCATATCGCGTTCCTGCAACTCATAATAATTGCGGGTCATCTCCGTATTGAACGCCACATTCTGCGGCAGCCAGTTCAGTCCGAAACGCTTCAGGATATCGAGCCACTTGCTCTTGTTCTTCAACTTTTTGAAAGGTTCCCATGACTTATAGACCGGAGTCCAGGAATAGTCGAGCGAACCGCGCCAGTTGTCTTCATTCTCATAAACCGTAGTCTCACCCTGCGTATGCTGGTGGGAATGACTGTAGGAGAACGAGAAGTTGGCAGGGTCGTAAGGCATCGGATGGCGCTTGGTGGCAATTCCGACACGGGCATTGGAGATGGAGAAGTTGGTATTCACCACCTTCGTCACGGCAATATTCTCGATAGAATCCCGCTCAGCCTTGGAGCCAGTGGCATCCAGTGCATCCTGAAGTTCCATATCCGTATCCAGCGGATTGTATTTCGGTGAAGTCTTCTCTTTGGTCACACTATAATATAAAGGTATGCTCACCTTTGCTTTGTCAGGGAAGAACTTACCCATTTCCAAGCTCGTAGTCACGCTGTACGAACCATAACTGTCAGTACTGCGACTTGCCACCTTGTCTTCCAGTCCACCGAATCCCTCGCTGGTATAACGGCCGGTGGCATTGACACTACCCCAGTCAGACAACTGTACATTTAGATTGGCATTCGCAGCCCATCCGCCCTTGTTGTTATGTTCCAGAAGCCGGAGTTCGTTGACCCAGACTTCACCGCTCTTCACATCACCGGAGTTGTTGCGAATACCGATCATCATGGTCTTCACTTCACCCAAAGTAGGATTACCCACCAAGGTCATCTTGTTGTTCGGATGATTGCTGTCATAAGCCACGAAAGGCTGCGAGAACGAAGCCATGCCCATTGCCTTGGCCTTGTTGCGCTCCTTCTTCAGGGCGGTGAACACACTCATCTGGATATCGAGCATATTTTCCTCAGGCCATACAGCCTTGCAGTCTTCCAATGAACGGCGACTGTACTTGCCTTCCGGAGTCAACTTCAGCGGAATCTCATACTCATAATAGTTGTTCTTATAGTCATTACCCAGACGGATGAACACAGAGAGCTGGTTGTCTCTCAGGTCGGTGGTGTTCTGAGCCAGTGCATTGGCATGGGTAAACATCTGGATGCGCTTGTACTGTCGCAGGTCGAGGGTGGTGTTCTTGTAAACCGCCTTAGCCTCACCGGAACTCAGATTCTTGACCACAAGGCTCAACGCCTGCTCATTCTCCTCCACCAACTGAGGTTGTGAAGGGTCCTGACCACGACGGATGCCAGGAGGAAGCACATAGTTGACCGGAGTCTTCTCGGCATTTTCCTCGATGCTCACCGCACTTGCTTCCAGTGTACCACCATTAGCAGCACCGAGCGGCTGGTCGTAAGTACGCCAAGTGCCACGTACCAGATCCAGGGTTCCGAAACGCATCACGATAGGCTTCTCAAAATTGGTAAGGAACATACGCATGAAGCGGATGCTGGAGAAGTCATTGATATTTCCCACCTTCGATTCATACTGATCTACCGGGATACGGAACTGGTACCAGGTGACCGTCTCATTCTTCGTTCCGTTAGGCAAACTTGGTGTATATTCCCGTTTGTCAACAATATAGTTCTTACCCACCACGAGGTCTTCCGGACGGATGCTGACATGATACTGGAAATACTTCTCATATTCATTGAGGGTGTAGTCCTGGTTGATATCTTCCACATCCGGTGTAGATTTATAGGAAGTATCATAGCTCTCAGTACGGCTGTCACTATCCGGAGAGTTACCCTGCGGATTGTTGATGAATTTGTAGCGGTACAAGATAGGAGCCTGCATCTGATCCCAGTCAGAACCACGGTAATAGTGATAATCATCACGGGCAGGGTCAGCAAAGATACTGTCGAAAACCGCCTGGTTTACCTTACCCTGTATCTGGTCGAGGTAGGCGCTGCGATAGAACTCCTGTTCCTCGGCATCAGTAAGTCCGTTGAAACCCACATCCTGCAAGGCACGGCTTCCACTGGTTGTGGCAAAGGCATAAGTAACCGTACTCTGCGTAGGAATCTTACCCCACTGGGAGTAGGTAAAACTGTTGCTGCCATCCACAGGCATTCCGCTCTCGTAGAATTTCTTTCCGTCACGGAGAATATCCTCACTGATTTCTCCTAAGTTGATATAGAAATCACCGCCATAGAGACGGGCATCAGGCTGCTGATTGCTATAGATGAATGGGTCCAGCATCCAGAATTCGATATATTCCACATTCGCCTGCTCAAAGTCATTCGTATCCAACTTGCGCATCATACCACCCCAGTGCTTCTGAGGATTGGCAAGAGTTCCGTCCGCCTGGAGATCAGTCACATTGAAGTTGTACGGACCACGCTCATTCGGATAGAAGGCAATGTTCATCGCATTCACCGTACTCGTCTCCGTACTGTAAGTCTGTTGCTGACGAAGTGGGAACAACTCTCTCATGTAAATGGCTCTCACATAGTGATTGCTCAGCTGGTTGAGGTCGCTCTTGATATGTCCTGGAGTCAACGTACTACCCTTTCTGTTGAAAAGCGGGTCGATTGTGTACCAGGCCATCTGGCTTCTGTTGAATCCACTTGTCAATCCCGTCTTGTCCTTATTTTCAGGGAACATGGAAGGAACGCTGGAGAGGAACCAAGAGGTAGGAGTCATCACATCAATACTGCTCTTGGTGGACTCGAAATCATCCAGATAAGAAGCGTTATCCTGCGTTCCGCTCGCCTGTCCGGCAATCAGTTGGGCAAACTCTCCAGTAAAGGAAATCTGCGATGGTTGGGTAAGATGCAGGAACGGAATCTTGTCGAGCACATTCGTCAGCCACTGACTTTCCTTCTTCCAGTTGATGTTGATACCCCAGAGGGTATTCTTCACCGGTTCCTCTCCCATAGCCACCTTGGTGAGGAGTGGCTGCTCACTCAAATGCTGGAACGTACCGCTCAGTTGGAAATTCTTCGAGAAGTCGTATTCCCAGTTGAGTCCAAACATCGTCTTTCGCATCATACCATAGTCGGTATTGCTTTCAAGCGAAACGTTGACAGGTGTTCCTGCATCGATGATGCTCTGATTGAGAATCGTCACTTCACCGGCATTGTAATCTACAGAATAGTCAGAACCTTCAGTGAGCGTAACACCACCGGCAGTCACCATCACCGAACCCTGCGGAACATTGTATGCTCCGAGAGAAATGACATTGGAAGAAGAACCCTTGAACTGGCCCACCAGCAGGTACTTGTTCTTCTCGGCTATCTGTTTGGCTACCGTCTTCGTACTGTCATAAAGAGCCGTAAAGGCATATTTCTCCGCCTGTTCAGCAGCCACGCCCTTACTCTTCAGATATTCGTACATATAACTACCGAAAGGTTCTACTTTAGGAATGAAGACGCTTCCGTTGGAAACCGTATAACCCTCTACGTAGTCGTAGTAACCATTGCTATGAGCATTGTTATTATTGTCAAGACGGTCGGCTCCCAATACCTTGATGAGTGGCGTCTGCTTCACTTCCTTCTCAGGGATATAGGTAATATAAACCCCCGTCGTATCGCTCTGGAATTTCACGTCGAGTCTGAACTTTTCCTTCTCTATCTGGGAAGCTAAGTTATAGACGTTTTTCATCATCAGTTTCCAGTTGCCCTGCTGCGGATTGTTGCTGGTATTCTTGAGAGATTTCACGAAGAGACCCTGCTTGGTGTCAGTAACGTCGCTGGCAAACTCACCCACCTGATAAGTGACACCACCATACGTATATTCGTATGCCACTGCCAGAACCTGGTCGGTCTGCAACTGGTTTCGCAAGGAAATATAACCCATCGCTGTATTCACCGTATATTCCGATGAATTCAGAAGACGCGCATTCTCCAACTTTTCAAAATCATTACCACCGACAAGTCCAGCACCTTCCAGCGTAGAAGAAGTCTGATTCGCATCACGGGCAGCACTATACTGGTTGACCATCGCATCATACTCCGTATTCGCCTTGTTGGCAGGGACCATGGTTCCTCCCACAGCCCACATCGGATTGCTTACCTTCTCGTTTTCACCCAAGTCGGTAAGCGCCACGATGTTTCTCGTATTCTCAGACGAACCCGTCTTATTGGTAACCCAAACCTCCACGCGGTTGATGGTAATACCGGTAGTAAGGTTAGGCAATTTCTGCATCCATCCATCATAATGGTTGCGGAAGTATTGTGAAAGGAAGAAGTGCTTGTTCTCCTCATAGTCGGTCACGTTCTTTTCAAAAGGCGTAAGCTGGACGCCACCCTTAGAGGAAACGCTTTTGGAGGAAGACTTCTTCTGGGAAATGACGGTTTGCAACTTGAGTTTACCAAACTGCAAATCGGTGCGGAAGCCGAAAAGACTGCTGGCTCCACGAATGAGTGACGAGTTGGAAGGAAAAGACACATTACCCGCCTCCACGAGTTTGATGATTTCATCTTCCTTGCCATCGTACTTGAGCTTCATATTCTGAGCATCATAATCGAAAGTAGCATCCGTATTATAGTTCAAGTTCATATTGACCTTATCGCCGACACGACCATTGACATTGAGATTGATTTTCTCATCGAAATCCATCATCGTCGTCTTGCGGTTTCGGATAGGAAGCGAAGGATTATCCACATTCTTTTTCTTCACACCAAACTTCAATTCGGCCGTACCCTGCGTTTTCACACGAATACCACCCGGACCGAAAATCTTCTCAGCCGGTCCTAAATCAAAGTGCATATCCGTAAAGTCGAATTTCTCCTTACCCTTAGCCTTGAAGATTTCATCATTCTGCTTACGGTAATAGGCATTACGTTCCTGCATCTCGCTCCAGACGAGATACTCCTTCGGGGTAAGCATGATAGGCGCAGTTATCCAAGTATTCCCGAGCCGATTACCAATCACATATCGGTCGAGCGTATCATTATACTCCACCTGGTACTTCATGTTGTCAGGGCGCTGCAGGTCGAGCGGACTTTGGTAAAGGTCGCGGAGGGTAATCGGTTGGGTGCGCTGCACAGGCCAACGGGGGTGCAGCAGACTGTCAGGAACAGAATCCTCATCAGAAAGAATTGGCTGTGCTGTGATTCCATTCTTCGCAGCCGCTCCATTCCTTGAATTTTGTGTATTTTGTCGATTCTGAGAGCCCTGTTTTTTTTGCCGCGAGATGTCAGACTGCTGGTTTCTATTGCGCGTTCTGTCATCTTGAAGGTACGGCAAGCCGATGGCATTGCCAATGACTGAAGTCAAGAGCAATGCCATCAACAAATATGCGTATTTTATATTTCTTATTCTAAACATCAAAAAACTGTCGTGAAAATTATTTAATCTGCTTCAAGGCCAACTTGATCACTTCCTCCACCTTGAGATCAGGTTTCGCTTTCAGGATTTCTATGACCACCTTAGCGGAAGGAGCCGGAGAGAATCCAAGCATGGTAAGCGCACTCACTGCCTCATCCTTCACATCATTGTTGACCATATCCACATTACCTCCATTGGCAGGTAATTCATTGGCAATACCCAAAGACACAATTTTGTCCCTGAGGTCAATAATGATACGTTGTGCCGTTTTCAGTCCGATGCCTTTCACGCTTTTCAGTATTTTCTCATCTCCAGAGGAAATCACATTGCAGAGTTCAGAAGGAGACAAGGAGGAAAGAATCATCCTCGCAGTATTAGCACCCACTCCCGACACAGTGATGAGCAGGCGATAAAGTTCCCTTTCCTGTTTGCTGGCAAAGCCGAAAAGAGTATAGGAATCATCTCTTCCACCTGCCACCAGTACTTCATGTACATAGAGTTTCACCGTTGCTTTTCCCTGAATAGCCGTATAAGTATTCAGTGATATATTAAGTCCATATCCTACCCCAGCAGTTTCCAGAACAGCCATGGTAGGAGTCAAGTCTGTCAGTTCTCCCTTGATATATTCTATCATCTTTATGCTATTTTTATTTTACGCTACTTTATTTTTGCAATATTATTTTTGCTATCATTCAATACATCTCGGAACAATTCCCCCCAAACAGGGAATTATCATAAATAACAGAGAATCTATCCATTAAATATCAGAGAATCTATTAAATATATTTAATAAACGGAGAATCAGGGAAAATATTGCCACAAAAAGTATTTTATTACCAAATATCACTAAAAAAGAAAGGATGTGGTATCAATCAAATCCTATACACACTGAAAAATCCCACAGATTTCACCGATTTACACAGATCTTTTTGAAGCCAAAAAATAAATTTGTGTAAATCGGTGAAGTCAGTGGGACTATGTATTTTATTTTAAGAGAAGGGGTTTATGATTTCTTCTTAGAAGTCTTTTTGGATTTCTTTGCTTTCGCTTGAGACTCTTTCGCTTTGGTTCCCTTCTCAGGACTTGTCAAAGCCTCATATACAATACCAGCCAATTTCTCAGCACCCTTGGCATTCGGATGAATACCATCACCCAACATCATATTGCTGAATGTAAATTGGGAATGGAGGTCGAGATAATGACACTTATTCTTCTTTGCCAACTTCTGCAACACAGGAATCTCACCATTCACGATTACACTATCATTGATGGTCCAACTGCCCTTGAAAGCAGGAATTGGAGAACAAAGATAAATCTCTGGACGACTTGGCAATGCCTTCAAAGTGTCTATCATCGCCTGCATACTCTGACTATATTCCTCTGCTCCATGCGCCCAATTATGAGTCTTGGAGTCATTGGTGCCCAACTTGATCACTACGATATTAGGCAAGAAAGCCTGCGCATCCTTCCAAGCTAACTCCTTCATGTATGGAATATCACCCTTGTTCATCATCGTACGGGCAGACACACCAAAGTTTTTCACCTCATAATCTGCTCCCAACTTCTTCTGCAACTGGGCAGGATAGCCTTTATCCTCCGCATTCATAATACCAAATCCATCCGTAATCGAATTGCCGATACATGCCACACGGACAGCATTTTCTTTAGGAGCCTTAAAGCTCTGCAACCACGCCGTCAGATCTGCAAGCATCTGGTCGTGATGCTTGAAATTGCTGCGGAATCCCCAACCATGACCGCCAGTTGGATAGACATGCAGTTCACAATCGTTTCCTGCCTGATGCATACGGGTATAATAAGCCACGCCATTGGTAACAGGAGGAACCACATTGTCGTCATTCGACATCAGGAGAATCGCACGAGGTGTCAGATGACCACGAACAGCCTTGTCATTAGACCATTCTTCAACCAACTTAGGATTAGACTTGCGCTCATCACCCAGGAAATTGACACAAGAACCTTTATGAGTAATGCGCTCATCCATCGAGATAACCGGATAGAAGAGTATAGAAAAATCAGGACGAGCAGCATATTCTGCATGCGTACTGACAGAAGAAGCAAGATGACCACCAGCAGAGAATCCCATAATACCTACATCCTGAGGATTTATATGCCATACAGATGCGCTATCTCTTACCGTACGGATAGCCTGACAAGCATCTCCCAAAGGAATATTTCTATTTCCATTAGGCATGCGATATTTTAATACAAAAAAGGCAATGCCCTGTTTGTTGAAGAACTCAGCCCACTGATGTCCCTCATGATCCATTGCTAAGTGAGAATAACCACCACCAGGACAATCTACGACTGCTCGACCTGTAGGATTCTGAGGAAGATAACAGGTGAGTTCACTTTTACCATCTGCACTGTTTTTCAGTACAAATTTACGGGCTGTTGACTGAGCTGACAGATTGATGACCGCCAGCATCATAGCACAAAACGCAAATAACTTTTTCATTGATTTATCATTGATTAGGTTTACATTTCATCTTTTGTGTGCAAAGTTACGTAATTTTCGGCTAACACAACGCTTTATTTTCATCATTTTTTGGTTATTTCGTACAAATAACTTTGTCGTTTGTTTCTTTTTTACTAAATTTGCAGAAAATTCTGAACTATAACGTAAAAAGTCGTGATTATGAAACAATTTTTCAAGAATGTAGCAGCCACCATTGTTGGCCTTTTTGCCTTTTGCCTCATCTTAGGCATTTTCGGCTTCATCAGTCTCATCGGCATGATTGCTTCCAGCAATAATACCCCTACTATCAAAGACAAATCGGTCATGGTGCTCACGCTACAAGGGGAAATCATCGACAGAGCAGAAGACAATTGGTTGGGGCAGATTACCGGCAACCAGTTCAACACGCTCGGTATGAACGAAATACTTTCTGCCATCAAGAAAGCCAAGACAGAAGAAAAGATAAAAGGAATCTATCTGGAAGCTGGTGTCTTACAGGCTGACTATGCCACAATCCAGGAAATACGCAATGCACTCGCTGATTTCAAGAAGAGCGGCAAATGGATTATTGCTTACGGCGACGCCTTCTCACAAGGCAGCTACTATTTAGCTTCCGTTGCCAACCAGGTTTATGTAAACCCAGAAGGTAATGTAGATTGGCACGGAATCTCATCTCAACCACAATATATCAAGGATGTGGCTGCCAAGTTTGGCGTCCATTTCACGGTGGTAAAAGTGGGTAAATATAAAAGTTTTACGGAAACCTACACCGAGGATAAGATGAGCGACGCCAACCGTGAGCAGGTTTCACGCTATATCAACGGACTCTGGCAACAGATGCTGACGGATGTTTCCAACAGTAGAAAAATCAGCAAGGACTCACTCAATCACTATGCTGACGGACTCATGGTGTTCGACGACAGCAAACTCCTGAAATCACGTAAATTCGTGGATGGTTTCTGCTATTATGATGAGATCAGGAATATCGTAAAGAAGCAACTCGGTCTGAAAGCAGACCAGAAGATAGCTCAGGTTTCCATGAAAGATGTCAACGCTGCTATCAATGACAACAATATGATGGGCGACAAAATCGCAGTCTATTACTGTCAGGGTAGCATCGTGAGAATGGCTACTCCAAGTATTTATGGAGACGAGCAGCAGATAGTCAGTTCTGATGTCGTCAGAGATCTGGAAGACCTGGCTGAAGACAAGAACGTAAAAGCCGTGGTTCTCCGCATCAATTCCGGTGGCGGTGATGCTTATGCCTCAGAACAAATCTGGCATGCTGTAAGCGAGTTGAACAAGAAGAAACCTGTAGTTGTTTCCATGGGAGGCATGGCTGCTTCTGGAGCTTACTACATGAGCATGGGTGCCCGATATGTGATGGCCCAGCCTACTACCCTGACAGGCAGTATCGGTATCTTCGGAGCATTACCAGACTTCAGCGACCTGCTGACCAAGAAATTAGGATTCAAGTATGATGAAGTAAAAACCAACAAGAACAGCGCCTATATGGGTGCCGGAACAGCCCGTCCATGGAGTCAGGAGGAAATCACCCATCTACAGGCTTATGTCAACCGTGGCTATGCCCTGTTCCGCAAGCGTGTGGCAGACGGAAGAAAGATGAACGTGGAGGAAGTTGAGAAAATCGCTCAGGGAAGAGTCTGGCTCGGAACAGATGCCAAGAAGATCAAGCTGATTGACGGATTCGGAAGTCTGGACGATGCCATTGTCAAAGCGGCACAACTGGCAAAGATTTCAGATTATCAGACGACAGAATACCCTATGCAGACAGACTGGATGGAGCAACTCCTTGCTCAGGTATCAGACAATAGTGGCAACTATCTGGACGAGCAGTTGAAACTGACGCTCGGCAACCTCTACCAGCCATTTGTAATGATACGTAATATGAAGGAAAAAGAACCAGTGCAAGCAGCTCTACCATTCTTTCTGAATATCAACTAAAGGGATTTTTATATATATAATATAATAAGGTATAAGAAACAATGAGAACAGAAGGCGACCTTATCAAGATCAACGATTGGCTGCTACCATTCAGTTGGATTTACGGCAGCATAGTGAGATTTCGCAACTGGCTCTT
>ULTU01090161.1_pt1 | contig 32306 bp, 23 predicted proteins | sample 1957861 | NCBI WGS metagenome assembly ULTU01 (sample SAMEA4835742, study PRJEB28245) | human gut metagenome | biome: gut microbiome; material: fecal sample | place: Denmark | collected 2008
GCATGCCTATTCCCTCTTTGGGGCGCAAGTTTTTTCACAAATTTTTTCTTGCTATAAAAATCAATGTCATCATATCACATTTCCCCATGTGATAAAAACCGACTATTTTATCACATGCCTTGCTCTCCTATGATAAAACAACCGGTTTTTATCGCACCCATGCAAAAGACCGACCTGAAGACTTGAAGACTTTAGATGTTAGATATCAACCTTCTGACCTCTGGTTTCTGCCATCTGATGTCTGATGTCAGACCTTTGATGTCTACCGTCTCCTAGTCTCAACATCTCAAAACTTAAATGTCTCTTTCAGCCCCATCCACTTCTGATCCTTATCTGACAGAGTAAGAGGCGTGCCATCGGCCATAGTATAGCCTTCTGCCGCGGGAGAGCCATGGTACCCACCCTTGAGCTCTGGCCACTCGATCCCGATATCCGGATCATTCCACGCCATGCCGCCCTCATCATTTGGATGCCAATAATCATTCACCTTATAGCAGAATTCTGCTACATCCGACAGTACCAGGAAACCGTGGGCGAAGCCTTCTGGAATGAGGAACTGCTTCTTATTTTCTTCTGTCAGCTCGACGCCATACCATTTCCCATAGGTGACAGAATCTGCATGAAGGTCGACGGCCACATCGAAGACCCTTCCTTTGACCGCACGCACAAGCTTGCACTGCGGATAATGCTTCTGAAAATGCAGCCCACGCAGCACGCCTTTCGTGCTCATGCTCTGGTTATCTTGGACGAAATGGATATGAAAGCCTGCTTCTTCCATATCTTTCTGGTTATACGTCTCCATGAAATAGCCGCGCGTATCCCCATGAACAGCCGGCTCTATGATGCAGAGGCCTTCGATACCTCCCACATTTTTTGTGACTTTGATCTGCCCCATCGTATTCTTGTCCTTTCATTGACTCCATGCTAAAAAGAGCTGCTGACTATTGCTGCCAACAGCCCGCCTTTTTATTTCTCGCCGATCTCCATCAGGTATCTTTTCAGCGCATCTCGCCAGTCCGGCAGGCGATGAAAGCCTGCCGCATCCAGACTCTTCTTGCTAAGGCGGCTGTTTTTCGGCCGCTGGGCTCTGGTCGGATAGGCTTCTGTCTGGATCGGATGCACCTCACAGGAAATTTCCGCTTCCTTGAAAATCACCGCCGCAAAATCAGCCCAGCAGGTGATGCCTTCATTCGTCGCGTGATAGACGCCATACTTTTCCGTCTCGATCATATCACAGATGAGTGGCGCAAGATCCGCTGTGTAGGTCGGAGAACCCCACTGGTCAGCGACCACATTCAGTTCCTTCCGTTCCTTGCCAAGCCTCAGCATCGTCTTGATGAAATTGTTCCCATTCTTGCCAAAGACCCAGGAAATGCGGATGATGAAATACTTCCGAAGAAGCATCTGCACCGCCTGTTCGCCGAAGAGCTTTGTCATCCCATACATATTGACTGGAAATTTTTCCGCATCTACGGCAAAAGGAAGATCTCCTTCTCCGCTGAATACATAGTCTGTGCTGATGTACACCATCTTCGCATCGATGTCTTTCGCTACTTTCGCAATAGCCAGTGTCCCATCCGCATTGACCGCCATACATACATCTGACTCGTCTTCCGCCTTATCCACCGCGGTATATGCCGCGCAGTGGATGATCACATTCGGATGATATGATCGGATGACCTCCTCCACCTGCTTCGCATCCGTCAGATCCATGTCTTTCGAGCTGACACCCTTGTGCCCGATTCTGCGCCGCGTAAGTTCTGCTGCGACATCATAACCAAGCTGCCCTGTCACGCCTGTAACTAATACCTTCATACTAACCTCTATTTCTTACACTGACCATATTCCAGCAATCAAACATTAGTAATGCCATGACAACGGAGTAACCCCTTAGAAAAGGAGCGCCTCATCGGCGTTGGAGGAATCCTCATAGCGAATTGAAAACCCATATTAGACCGCACCAACCACGCAGGCCCTTGAAGAAGGGCCGCGCCAAAGGCGCAGGATAGAGTGCCCCGCAGGGGCACAACTTACAGCAGCGGTATGCACACCTTCTGTTCGAAACGTTTCACCGCCCATTCAACATGTCCCGCTTACAGTTCTACTGGATTCTGCCTCTGCGAGGCAGTCTATCCTCTGCCCTGCGGGCATCTCCTTCTCCAAAGGGAGACGCGTCAGCCGCTAGTCCCAGCAATCTGAGGCGCCCCTAAAAAAGAATCACGTCTTACGACTTCTCTATCACATTTTTCCGCCATACATTTTTTCATAATACGTTTGGTACTCGCCGCTCACGATCTCTTCCCACCAGTCCTTATGTGTCAGATACCACTCGATCGTCTTTTTGATACCGACAGCGAATTTCGTCTCCGGCAGCCAGCCGAGCTCCCCGTGGATCTTCGCCGGATCGATGGCATAACGGCGGTCATGGCCTTTGCGGTCCTGTACATATGTGATGAGGCTCTCCGGTTTTCCCAGCGCTTTGCAGATGAGCTTCACGATATCAATATTTCCCATCTCGTTGTGCCCGCCGATATTATACACCTCACCCACACGACCATGCTGCAAAATGAGATCGATGGCCTTGCAGTGATCCTCCACATACAGCCAGTCACGCACATTCTTCCCATCCCCATAGACCGGAAGCGGCTTATCCGCGAGTGCATTCGCGATCATGAGCGGGATCAGCTTCTCGGGAAACTGATACGGTCCGTAGTTATTGCTGCAGCGGGAGATCGTCACCGGCAGCCCATACGTCCGGTGATACGCCCCCACCAGAAGATCCGCGCTTGCCTTCGAGCTGCTGTACGGCGAGCTCGTATGGAGCGGCGTCTCCTCCGTGAAGAACAGATCCGGCCTGTCCAGCGGCAGATCCCCATACACCTCATCCGTCGACACCTGATGATACCGCTCGATGCCATACTTCCGGCACGCATCCATCAGGACTGCTGTGCCGATGATATTCGTCTCGAGAAAAATCTCCGGATTTGCGATCGAGCGATCCACATGCGACTCCGCCGCGAAATTCACGACCACATCCGGATGCTCCTCTTCAAAGAGCCCATAGACTGCTGGCCTGTCACAGATATCCATCTTTACGAAGCGGAAATTCGGAAGATTCATGACAGGTGCCAGAGTAGACAGATTTCCCGCATAAGTCAGCTTGTCCAGACAGATAATGCGATAATCCGGATACTTCCTCATCATGTAAAATATAAAATTAGAACCAATAAAACCGGCGCCGCCGGTGATTATGAGTGTCATTGTCGTGTTTCCCTTTCTGAATAATGGAGGCTGGGGATTGGGGACTGGGGGTGGGGGATTAAAGGTTTTGCTCAAGCTTATGAATAAGACCGGTGAGCAATTTACCTGAGCGAGTACATAAATCCATTGCGTTATCTGTTTGCTCTTTTGATAAGTAAGAAACTCTGACAGCTAATAAGAGCTGTGTCTCTATTTCAGCAACGGATCCCCGAGCAATATAAAGAAATCGTACAAATTCACGAGTAGTCCCACGAGCCTGGCCTTCAGCTATATTGGAAGGTACGGATATAGCTGCCCTTCTCAACTGGTCTCCTAAAGTATATTTTTCTTCCTTAGGTAATATCTTTACGAGTCTATAAATTTCTGCCGCTAAATCCATGGCCACTTGCCATGCAGCATAGTTCTCATGTCCACTCCCAGCCACTTCCATTCCCTTTCTATAATTTAAATCACGACTCTCCAGCCACGATTCCCTAACCTCTTATACCACCATTAAGTACCTTCATCAAATACTGCCCATAAGGACTCTTCCCATACTGCTTAGCGCTTTCGGCGAGGACTTCTTTATCTATCCAGCCATTGACATAGGCGATTTCTTCGGGCATGGAAATGTGGATACCGGCTCTTGTTTCGATGGAACGTACGAATACGGAGGCATCATATAAGGAGTCCATGGTTCCCGTATCCAGCCATGCATATCCGCGGCCCAGGGTAATTACATTGAGATTTCCTTTTTCAAGGTATATCTTATTCAGATCCGTGATTTCCAGCTCACCGCGAGCAGAAGGACGGATGGTCTTTGCATATTCGCACACATGGCTGTCATAGAAATAAAGCCCGGTGACTGCATAGTTTGACTTCGGATGGGCCGGCTTTTCTTCGATGGACTTTGCCCTTCCCTGTTCGTCAAAGTCAATGACGCCGAACCGCTCTGGATCATCCACATAGTAGCCAAAGACCGTAGCTCCTTCTTTGTTAGCAGCAGCTTCTTTCAGATACTTTGTGAGGCCGGCGCCGTAGAAAATATTATCCCCCAAAATCATGGCGCAGGGTTCGCCGTCGATGAAATTCTCTCCCAGAATAAAGGCCTGGGCCAGACCATCCGGAGAAGGCTGTTCCTTATAAGAAAGATGCACCCCAAACCGGCTCCCGTCTCCCAGAAGCCTCTCAAAATTGGGCAGATCCTTGGGCGTGGAAATAATCAGGATATCCCGTATCCCCGCCAGCATCAGCGTGGAAAGTGGATAAAAAATCATGGGCTTGTCATAAATAGGAAGCAGCTGCTTCGAAGTCACCATGGTTAACGGATAAAGCCTTGTACCGGAACCTCCGGCGAGAATAATACCTTTCATAAAATTATTCGCTCCTAAAATCTTAAACGCTTTTATCTAACGAAGTCCTTCTGATTCTATGTAGGATAGTACAACATATGTATAAATCCAATTGTAAATCATATACATGGTTAATCCCAATCTACTGTCCCTTCAGCTTTCAGCTGTACGTCGATTTGCTGCTGTACATCCAGTGGAATGACCACCCAGTAATTCTGACGGCAGAGTTCGAGAAATTCATTGAAACGATTCTTTTTATCCAGCGCTTTAAGTGTCACAACTACACCATATCGTAGTCCATTCGGATACCGAGTATCCAAGCGTTCCTTGAGTTTAATATCCAAGCCCCAGCCATTTTGACCATACACTTTCTTAGGCCTTTTCCTGGAATTATAACGTTCAATGATATGTTTCACATTATCCCATTTGCGGAATAATTTTCTGGCTTCTTCCTCATTTGTATAATCTCCTTCTTCAGTCTGGGCATTCTCATTCACCGACTTGATTTTTAAATTTTGATCGATACGTCCAAAGTGAATATCCAGTTCAGTATTTGTATAATCAACTCCTTGATCTCGATCGCATACAGGAAAATAGCAAAGCGTCGCTTTTGCTATGTAAGGATATTTATCATCATAAACCGGAACCGGAATTTTTTCTGCAAGAGATTCATAACTTTTAGCTGTTTCATAGAAAAAAAACTTAATTTCATCATTCGTACTTTCTACTACATCTCTAATAGAAATAGGTGGAATGCCAAATCCCTTCATCTCTATATTCGATTCTTTCTCATTCCACTTCGATGCAGAATCAATAAGGAGCGCTTTTGCTACTTCACGGGGCAAATGAAGATTGTAAATCAAATAAGCGATCTTTCTCGTAATCCAAGGGGCCGCAAAAGAAGTCCCTGATGCCCATACTTCGCCTAAACCAGTACAGCCGTGAATTAATTCGTTGCTGTCTCCTCCAAAATAACTTATATCCGGCTTTCTAAAAAAAGATAATACCGGCCCTCTGCGAGTATAGGAAGCAGGCTCTCCATTTTTCCGTACTGAATTTACTACAATAGAATTAATGGAATCCGCCGGATCTCCCATTGATAATTTTCTTGTACATTTTCTGTCATTTGTTCCGGCCACCACAAAGATAATATCGTATTCCGATTCCAGTGTATCCAGCAAAGCAGCAACAGGTGAAATGTAATTAGGATTAACAGGAAGCTCTGATCCCAGGGACAAATTCCATACTTTAATTTCCGGATTTTCTTCTATTATTTGCCTTATTTTTTTCAAGAGTGTAAATGATGAAACTTTCTCACCTGGAGCTACTCCGAAATGCTTCACACGAAATCGCCCACATCCATCAGTATATTCTGGATTAAAAGCAGGTCCATCCACAATCAGTGATGTAACTTCCGTCCCGTGATCTATAGCTGCCTGTTCCTGTGCTACATCCTCCCCAAACCATTTCTCGTAGCTAACCCAATCGTGACAATATGCATTTTCATCAAATGGGCCATCAATAACCCCCACTACCGGCTCATGTCCAGGTTTTGGAATACTAATTTGTTTAGGAATGGAGGAAAATTCTTCAAATTTAATCTGACTGAAATCAGGCAAAGACATAGAAATCAAGTATGGTGCATTTTCTTCTAATGCTTTGATCTGGTCCGGATGCAAAAGCATGGTAGTTTTATTTAAGATGCGTTCCTGAGGCACATCAATTCCCAATTCCTTCATAAGCATGCCTGTGTCCTTTCCCGTTCTATAAATAGTAACAATACTGCTTCCATTGAAATGCTTACTATAAAGAGGTTCAGAAAAAGACGCAACTTCCGAAGACTCAGCCAGCATTCCGCCCAGCATGCTTTTGGTAATCCCCATTTTCACCATGTAAGATAAGTATTTCCTTTGTAATATCAATACCTCGGACTCACTCATGCCTTCCGGTAGTTGTTTTTTCTTTAAGCCATTTTTAGAATGTTTAAAATAGAGAATTTTAAGAAAATTATTATCTGCCTTAGCAAGGCCCATTTCCCGCATAAATTGAATACATAAACCCAACCGCCGCAATGTTTCTTCCATAATTTCTATCGGTACGAAATGGGTAATGATGTGATATGGAGAGCCCTTCTCTGTCTTCCCAAATTTGGCTCCTACAACCGTATCATTAGCAGAAATTTTCCCTTTTGAGAAGAAATATGATACCCGGCGACTTTTAGGAATAACCCGCCTATAGTGGACACTGATAAGTACCCCACCAATTTTATTATTTCTCTCCCCATCATCAGCGAGCATAGAGAGCTCATGATACCTTCTGTCCAGGTCAATCCATGTAATATGAGGATTTGATGAGCTGAATGCTGGGTAGCCAATGCTGTTTGTATTTGCCTTATAGAGAAATTTACCTTTAAGTCGTACAATTGGATTCATCTATTCTCCTCCCAGTTCACGTGAAACGCTACTCTTTGACATCTGCATCAATATACCTATCTGCCGGACAGTAAATCCTGCCTTTTTCAAATCAGCTGGGGGCATCTTATCTGCCTGGGGAACCAGCATATAAAACAACCGTCTCATATATCCAAGTTCTTCACCCGGTGAGCTAAACGCCAATGACGTTTTAATATTATTTTTCAATTCACCCGGCATAGGCATATCCGGAATTAATGAGAGAACCTTTTGTAAAAAACGCCCATCCTTCTTGAGGCCTTTATACTTGCTAATCTCATTATCAAAAATTGCTTCCGCAGCATCCAGTAAATCTTCCCTGCTGTAGCGGTCAAAATGAATGACTGCATCAAACCTGCGAATAAGTGCCTTATCAAACTTGTTATATAAATTGGTTGTCGCAATAATAGCAACATCTTTATTTAGGCTATCCATACCACGCAAAAGAGAGGATGTAGCACGTCCCATCTCACGCATATCATGACTATTGACTCGATCAAGAGCAAGAGCATCAATCTCATCAAATAGAAAAATCACGTTTCTGGATTGCGGATATGTATTCATCCCAGCAAATAAATCTGCGATATTCTTAGCAGTCTGTCCCAACCTGCTATCTACGAGCTGTCCTGCATCCAATTCAAGCAGTTCCCGACCCAACATTCGGGCAAGTTGTTTAGCACTTTCCGTTTTTCCGGTTCCAGGAGCGCCTTCAAATAAAAACTTATGCACATTCGTCCTGTGAAGAATTGCATTGGCAACTCCAATCAGGTCCTGTTGGATTACTCTAGGAAGCGGTAAGGGTTCCTGATTAAGGGGGACATTCACAAAGTTTGTTAGACTAGTTGGCATGGACTGAATAGATAATGTATCAGCACTAGAAAGAAGGCCTGTAATATACTCCCCCAGCTCATAATCTCCAGCCCTGTCGAACACTTTTGCTATTTCATACGCAGTACGTCTGAATTCATTATCATTTCCATCTGTATGGTATTTAATCAGATCGAGAACCATCTTCTTTTTCATGATATACAACCTCCCATAATGATTTTATCAAATTGTGGGACAGTAATCAATTAAACTGGGACTACAAATTTGATATTTGACAATATTCGTAAAATGATGTAAATTAACAATCAAAGGGAATCTTACGGGTAGAGCAAAGCATGTCATAAACGCTTTATGCTGACTCATTGACTGTTGCTGTCCGTGGCATCCCGATTCAGCAAGGTGGTTTGGGTTCTTCAAGCAACAGGAAAAAACATTACAATTCCTATCATTTAAAACAAAAATAGCCTATTGGGAATTCACTCCAGTAAAAGTCAAGCTATACTTACTCAAGCCAATATTATTTTCTTAAATCAGGTATTTTGTAGTCCAAGCTACTGAATATAAAAAAGGTCGACAAGGTATTAGTTAATCACCTCATCGGCCTTCTTGGAAATAAGGAGAGCCATTGGCTACTCTATACTCCCTAGTCGCATACTCAGTATAGAATGTTTCTCCCCAATTTTCAAGTTTTTGCGCAGGATTCTCCGAAAATCACAGGGGGAACCATCTGTAAGCACTTGGGAGAAAGGAGAACTACATGAATTGCGTAAATTGCGTAAAAAGGTTAAGACCCACAAAGGCGGAATCATTTTTCGTGCATGGATACGCCTTAAAGATGGTAAAATCATCTACGCACGGGATTATGGTCTCAGAGGATTTCCGATAAGGACATGATTCCCTTTAGAAGCGGACAATTTTGAAAGAAGCACTTCGTAGCCAAGTGCTTCTTTTAGCTTGCCCCTATATTTCTGAATTACATAGCAAAAATAAAAATGGTTATTCCATTAACCCATTAACTATCTATGTACTCACCTGTACGAGCGCTGCAAGTCGGGAGAAAAAGAGGCGGCTTCAAAAGAACACGGGGCCAATCACCTTCATTTTAGAAGAGTTTTACACGCCGCTCTCACTTTATCACCCGACCCCGGTCTCAATCCCGGCCTCGCTTTTTTCTCTTTACCTTCTCACCATACCGATAATCTGCTTTAGACTGCGCCTATGAACCAGCACAAACACCGCATAGGCAGCACCATACACTGCCATACAAAGGAAACTGTCAAACCTCCACCCGCTGATGATGAAAATGCCACACATCAGCAGGTCTTCCAGCATATCCATCTTCAAATCCAGCCCAAGAAGCTTCGTCACATGATACTCTGCCAGCATGCACCGGAATGCGTAAGCCAAGACAATGGAAAAAACTGCTGCGTCCAGATTATGCCATATTCCTACAGTAACAATGGTAACAATCAATGAAAATACCACACTCACCACGTTGATTTCCAGCATAAGGAACTCCCTCCTCATGCTTTTCAGGTATGTATTTATCAAAAGAGTTACTTTACTCTCAAATACGCACACAGGGAAGAGCGCACTCATGTATATCAAGCTGTCCACATACTTCGGAAGCCACCAGTCAAGAATACATTTCAGTGGATAATAGCCTATCAGCGCTGCAAAAAGGATAATGCCCAACATATTGCGGATAACCGCATAGGCACTTGCCCTCTGCCCCTCGTCCATCCGCTTTACAATAGGGAAAAATACAGCACTTACAGAATTGATAAAAACCATAAGGAAATTAGATACGCCCAGTGTCAAAGAAACCTTACCGAAAGTCGCCACATCCCACCCCATGGAAATCCCGTAACGCACAATACCGATAATCAGCATACTGGCAATATTGGCCAGCATCAGCTTACTGCCTACCAGCAGATTTTCTCCAGCTTCTGACAGTACCTGCCTCAAGGGATAAAAGCGAGGCCGCAGCAGACTGCAGCATAAATATACACCTGCCAAGCTAATGCCAACCACCGAAAACAGCTTAGCATAATACATATACCGGAATTCATTCCAATGGAAAACAAGGAGGAAAAACACCACGGCAAAGAAGAATACAACCTGCTCCGTCAGAAGGAGCTTGGCGTAATCTTTAATCTGGTTAGTAATCTGCATGATGAAATTACACAGATTGTTGAAATTGACAAAAGGAACCAGCCAGACTAAGGTGGGCTGGTATATTCAACTTCACAAAGTCCTTTGAAATATAATCGTTCCCTTGCGGAGAAATGTGGTTTGCTCTTAGTATATGCCTGCACTGATTTTCAAACTCTGTAGAAGCAAAAATAATCAGTGCTCTGAGCCGATGCCCATAACAGCATAAATTACGATTGGCTGGTTCTATATAGGAAAATATAGCAATTATTTTTTGAAAAAGCAGAAATAATGCCTGATCTTCATCTTCGTTTTCAAAAGATGTGTATTGGAGTCCCTGCTACAGTTCCTTATATGTATATAGTCCCGGCCTCCAGATGGAAGGATGTGCAACTCCAACATCTTCGTACCTGGACTGAATGTCATCCGCTCCGAATCGATTGACCACCCACTGCATCAATAAAGTTCCTTCTTTCCCCCTTCTATTACAGTAAGCCCTGGGGAAATAGTATACAAACCTTCTCCTCTACCATACATATGAACATAGAAATCACCGTCTTCATAAGCAAATCCCAACGGGCATTCTTCATTTAGCCGACTATTCGGAACCCAGTTAGGTAAAGTAATTTTCGTATTACGATAACAGATGGCCTTCATTACTACCACCTCCTCAAATGACACAGTACCTTACAACACTCGCTATTTTGAGCAAAGCCGAGAAATTTTCCTCACCATGCAGCCTGCCATAAGTGAAATATACGTTGCAAAGCACACGGCCTATCTGAAGTCTGTCTGTGAAAGAATATTACAATCTTTTCCTCTACCAAGGCTTAATATCAGTGTATCTTCTTTAAAATAGCCTGAATTTTCTCTCGTTCTGATTGATTCATGGCAAAGGCATATACTATTGCCACATATAAGACTGTATACATTGCTGCCTTCAAAACGAAAGGTACTATTCCCCTTTGAGGCAAAAGATATATATTGGCAACATATCCTATAACGAGACATACACCTGTAACCAGAGATATTCTGCCTATCTGTCTCCAGAAGGAAGCGATGGCCAGACGGATTTCCTTTGCATAATACCAGTTCATAATAAATCCATTTCCCACAATCATGGAAATACCGGTAGCCACTGCACAGCCAATACCGCCATATTTGATTCCCAGTGGGATAGCAAGGAGAAGATTCAAAGCCCCTGTGAGAAAATAAATACGAGCTCGGAAGTCATAACGGTTCATGGCCTGCATAATGGCAAGGCCTATGTTTTGGATCAAATCTACTGTAAATGGAAGAATAATGAGAAGAGTAATGATATAAGAGTCTTCAAACCCTGGTCCTGCCCATAAGGCAATAAACTGCTTTCCGAAAATAATAAAGCCCGTTGCCACCAGGGCCAGAAGATAATACTGCCATCTTCCAATCTGAATAAAGAGCTCAGAAAGGTTGCTGATGGGCTCCTTCCTAGCCACCATGCCGGTAACATGAGGAAGATACACACCGGAAATGGCTGTGGAAAGAGCCATATAGTTCATATAAATCAGGGAAGCAATAGAGTATACCGCCACCGCCGCTGTCCCGCTGATAATTCCCAGGATAATCTGATTCGTTTTCCAGAAGACCTGATCGATCAAAGTCACCGCAAAGACGCTGAGTGCCAGCCGCCGGAAAGAGACCATGAGCTCATGACTCCAATAATGATACCGGATCCGCACATGGAGCTTGGCAAAACAATAATACACCCGAGCGAAGCTCAAGACCAGATTCAGCCCCGTCTGCACCAGCGCCACCGAGAACGCGCTCGGATGATGCATCAGGAGCAGCACCACCAGCATCGGCTGGAGCACCAGCTGCACCGTCTCCAGCCCCTTCAGGAAAAGAAAACGTTCATGTGCATTGATCACCGAGCGGAAAACCATCGTCGAGAGAGTGATCACGATATTCAAGAGGAGCAGAAGGAAAATATCCTTCGCCTCCGCCACCTCGCCCGCCGTCATGCTGCCCGAAAAGGCCGCATCCAGCATCGTATACACCGCCCCGCCCGCGATGAGCATCACCCCCATCACTGCTCCGTAGCAGCGAAGCGCGATGGCCAGGATATTCTCCATGCCCACCCGGTCCTTCAGTGCGAGATACTTCGCATAGAAGCGGATCACCGCCGCCGACAGCCCGAAGTCCATGATGCCGAAGTACGCAATGAGCGAGCCCATCAGCTGATAGAGCCCGTACTCACTCTTCCCGATGTAATGGAGAAGGATGGGGATATAGAGAAAGCCTAGGAGCGACTGGAGCGTGATATTGAGATAGCTGAGAAATATGCCTAATTTACGTTGATTCATTTTGTATTTGACCATATTGAAACACATCAAACATTTGCTTGATTGTGATTTTACCATTTTTCAGTTTTTTGTAGTAATCCATATAGTTTATTGCAGGATAATTGATTATAATCTGCCCCGGAAAATGATACTTCTCTTCCAGCAAAATCATTTTCATATTAATTTGCCCCACTAAATAATCAAATATTTTTCTCTTGAGCATTTTATATCGGCACATCCGATAAATTATGTGAAAGTCACTCATTAAACTAGACCTACTCACCGCAGATCCTACATAATAATAATATTTGGTTGCTTCTAAAATAGCCAAATCCCGTTCACGAACTATTTTGTTGAAATTATACCAAGGTTTTGGATGTAAAACAGATTCCATCTGTCCTGTTATTTGTGGCATATTCTTAATTTCCTCAAAAGATGATACAAATGTGTCCTTTTTTAAACCTATATCATTTAGCAAAAAGCGAACCAGAAATTGTGAATCGACAGAAAAACACAGGGGCTTGTCATCCCAAGTTGTAGAGATAAATTCTATTTCTCCATTCTTATCTTTTTTCAGCTGAGCATAAAGTGGTAAAAATTGTATATGCTTAACCTCCCCTTCCTCTGTCAAACATAAAACAATTTCCAGATGAGCTATGCCATTAAAAATAAGCTGGCAAACAGATTCTCGAGCAACCTGTTCAAATACTGCATTAAAACTATGCGCTCCCGATTGATATAAATCCAATACATATCTGTCTTTCTTTTCATCTATTCCACTCGTTACAGAAAAAATATCTCTACTCGATCTATACGCATCTAAAGGAATCAGTTCAAATGGTTCTGCAAAATCCTCAGCAATTTGCCTGATCAGGTTACCATTTTCAGCTAACATGCCATCATAGGCTAGTTTCTCCAACTCGGTTGGCGCTCCTTTAATCAGAACATTTGGAATGTCAGGAATTCTCTTTTTTACTTCTGGCATTTTCATACCTCTTCTGCAGTCCAATACCTGCTTTTATATCTTTTCTCCAATGGTACCGCCTTATTTAAAAGCATAACAGGGTACAAATCACAGACTGCATTACTATTGATATCACAATTTCCATGCCTCCCCCCAATGCATCGATTGAATATAAGATTTCTTTTCTCATCTGTTATTTTAGATAAACCATTTTGATTGCATATTTTTTCAAATACAGGCAAATTCTCGACAGCTACTTCCATTTTTCTTTTCCAGTCAAAACGAAGCTCATCAATTTCAACAGTCGAATAGCTTCTCCACAGAATAAAAGCCTTTAATAAATCCTTATCCTGCTTTAATTCGGATGAATTGACTAATATCTCTTTCCAGCTATCATCTCCCGTAACTTCCCCCCATAACAATGCGTATCCACTGATAACAATTAAATCAACAAGAGGATGATTTATCTGATCCAGCTGCCATATCACATTACTTCCTGTACTTTCAATTGTCCGGCCAATAACTTGGCTATATAAAATGGCAGTCTTTTTATAAATATGATAAGACTGCTCAAATGTATTTTTATCATTTTGGGTAATCCGATCTATCATCCATTCATTCAACATTGCAAACTGACTCCCAAGTATGTCCATATTCTTCTGTAACCACAAAGCATGTTCATCGTAATCTAACAACAATTGATTAAGAGCCGTAAGACGTCGTTCATCCATGATTGCTAACGTTTGTAACCATAGCTCATTAAGATTATCATCATTTTCATTCCATGGATAAGTCTCCTTATCTACATAATATTTCTGACAACTGCTTTTACACGCTTCAATTTTCTCGGTCAAAAAAGCCCATTTAACGTGATATTCCTGCATCCTTATCAACAGATAAATGAATGCAATATAATTTTTCTTAGCATAAGCAAAATCAGATAGCTGACCCATTTGGAAAAGACCTGTCAACGCTGTATCCCGCTCAATCTTGTCCATTTTCAAAAAAATATCTTTTGCGTGAAATTGTTTAATAAACCAACGAGGCGTCAATACATTTCCCTCGATTATTTGTTCAGCAGCTATACATTCCATAAATTGTCTACATTCTTGAGTATTGGAAAACGGAGATTTTTGAAAGTCAATATCATTAAATTTAGTACATGATGCCACATAATCAATTATTTTATCTACATCAATCGTCTGAACCTTCTGTAAAACACCAAGAAGAGTAGACACATACAAGTAGCTTATATCTTCTACCATTATAATAGCAGACTCTTTCTTTTCTGATTTGCTCCAGTCGTGTACCCATTCCTTTTGAATCGTCGCAATACTGTTTGCAATAAATTTATATTCTCCTAAATTAAAACCCGTTATCAAGGATCTGCCCAAATACTGAAAATAGGCTCGCCTATAATTCATGTTTGCATCCTGTGACAACTTTGAAATACCTCTTAAATTTATACTCTCTATCAGTTCTTCAATGAAAAAGAAATCCCTTTCCTGTTTCGGTTGAACTCCACCTCCCAGCTGAACTGCTATCCGTTTTTGGTATCCTGGCATTTCATACCATTTCGGATTCACCAGTTTTTGCGGAAACCACGGAGAATCAAAGGGAAAAGTATGTTTAATCTCCATATAACGCCACAACAGAGAAATATTATTACACATAAAAGTTAGCAAAGAAGGACAGGAAAAATCCCCCGAAGACAACGCATTCCTCTCTACAATCCCCATAGTTTTTAAATTTTGCATAAGAGTTTCACGAACAAGCGTCACATTCTTTCCTCTAACTAATGGATTTCTATTCCACAATAATTCCAGTGAAGAAAATGCTTCATTGTACTCACTCCTGAGCAACTTAAATGCATCTGTCAGTGTCAGTGATTTCAATCCCAGTTGTGCAAAGATCAAAATCATAGCCAAGGTAAAAAAATACCAAATTCCCGTTAACAAATAAGAGGTCTCTGGCACTTTCCAAAGCCTATAAATAAAGCAAAACGAATACACAATATAATAAAGAACCGCTTTCACACCTGCATTAATAATAAAGTTGCTCATGAACAGGTTGAATACTTCGCTTGGTGCGCGGGAATACCGGGAAGAAAATACAGCGACTATATTTGAGCCGTATAAAGCCAAAAGCACACCAGCGACACTGATACCTGCTGCTACAATAGTTAGAAAATCAGTCGACTTAAGGTCTAAAGCCCACCCCAATCGGCTATTAATGAATTCAAAGCCATACAAAGTTGCTTCTGAAATGCAGAGAGATATAACACAAGGGCTGACAATCTTTTTTAGCAATACGCCATAATTTTTCCATTTCCGTATCCATGCAAAAATTTTATAAAATTTTCCCTGCATACTCGAAATTTTCTGCTGACACACATATTTACCTCTCTCTGTATCAGGATCAAGAAACCATAGCAAAGGTGTGTATTCCTCATCTCCATCGCTCAGCATAAGAAAAGATAGAGCCATAGCCATCCAGTAGCAGAACGTAATGTTGATTCCATCACCAAGTCCCGTCGCCATGATGCCGATAAATGACAAAGCGACAAAAACAGATGATGCCTCCCCCCTTCGTTTAATCAATACTTTCCCAAAAGTCCACATCAAAATCAACGAAGGGAAAAGATAGAGTCCAAGACCAAGAAAACCGGTTTCCGCAAATCGCAGAGAATAATCTCCCAAAAGTGCAAAGCCACCCCTGAGCAATCCCAATTCATCTATATTCTTATTCCACTTCTGAATTTCTGCACCGGGATCCTCGTCTAATTTCTCACGTAAATAGCCATTGCGCAAAGTAGTCCCTACACCCAAAAGAGGATGCTCCAATCCGATAATAATATGTGTCTTTTGAACAGTAAAACGAGAATGATTACTTCCCGCATGAGCGCCTTCTATTTCCGCCCCAGAAAGAGACTTCAGATTTGAATCAAGGTACTTCTTGCTATCCACACCTGCATTTCCTTTGCTTCCCTGCATATTCTGCCACTTTATCGCAAGCGGTGTCCACTCACCGATCTGGCTCGGCACTTGGCCTGTCTTCATAAATTCCAGAGAACCTGCAAACCCAATGCCACAGCCAATACAGAGTACTGCCAAGAGAATCAGTAACTTCTTTTGTAAACGATACAGGCAGAGTAATGCAAATATAGCAAATACGCCTAGATTGACCGCCAAAGCCGTCCTGGACTGCGTCAAAAAGATTTCAAAAGCTAAAACCGTGAAAAGAAGCCAAAGGATTGCCTGCTTCCATCGTTTGTTTTCCCGAAAAATACTCCACCAAAGAAGCGGAAAAGCAAAAGCCATATATATGCCAAAATAAGACGGCTCCAAGAAAATGGATCGTATCTGGCTGTCCCAGAAGAATCTAGGTGCAAACCCAAAGTACACCGACTTCAAGACCACCCCACCATGCAGGATTGGATTGACCGCCATCAAAACATTCTGTGCCCACATCTGTCCATTCTGATAGCATACATCGACAAGGCCATAGCCTGCTATAATGATAAGATCTACCGTTGTTACTTTTAGAAGGATATCTACAGCGCGAGATACACGCTCATGATACCAGCAGAAAATCATATACGCTGCACCAAAAGTATAAAATGCTTCAAAGAAAACCCCTTTGATAGGACGTGCGAACATCCAAAATTCCAACAATGTTTTTTCTGAAATAGAAATCCCAACACTGTGCAGAAATGCCAACACCCAAGGAAGTTTCTCCACCTGATCCGCAGGCCCGTTCAAAATCTGCTCATAATACGGATAATTAAAAAGTCCCCATAGCGACGAAATAAAAAGCACGACCAAATAAGCACAAACGAATTTTTTGAAAATATCCCATTTATACAAGACATTTCGATGCTTCCATTGACAGTAGAACGTATAGACAAAGCCCATCAGAAGAGGATATACTACCAGATCCTGCCCAAATGGTCCCCCTAGAAATGTCTGCCAAAACAGCTTTGGGATATATTTGAACGGCAGTGAAAATACAAGTATGGAAAATAGAATATCAATGACTTTCTGATTCATGTGCATCCTCTTTCAGTAAATATGTCTCAAGCACTAGTTATATCATAAAGTCCGATTTAACCGCTCGTGCTACTTCATGACCTTTTCTCTAACTTTTCCCAAGAAATAACCCGCCCCTTTTTTCTGCCACACGGAGAGGAGCCAGTCACGATCCATATGCGTAAGCAATTTCACCTTTTGAAAAAGCGAAGCTCCTTGCCAGAGCTCATTAAATTCTTCTCTACGCAGTATGGCCGGCAACTCTGAAAAAGCCGTAGGAAATACCGCCTGTTCTTCATCGCGAGGCTCCTCTCGCTTATAAGGAACTCCCCGGTAGAAGTCCTCAACGGAACCGAAAGACGTATTTTCTATGGTAAAATCTGGATTCGCATACCGATGATAATCAAAAGCCAAAAGGCGATGCACGATCTCATCCGTCCCTGCTTCCCAGGGATACGTTTCGCCCCAGTGGTGGCTATGAATGCGAGAAGCGATGGCCCCGAGATCGGATGCAAGGCACGAAAGGTGAAGCCGGATGGGGATCGAGAGCGTATAGCTGTACGTCTCCGGACAAACCCCAGGAAACCAGAAAAAATCGATACCTGCTCCGCGTATCATCCCATACACCTTTTCTTCTTTATAAGGGCCGGTGATCGTGATCTGCTTTTTCTCATCCTCCGACAGCGTGACTTCATTCAGCGTACCGAACAGAGTGAGCCGGATAGGAAGATGGTTTTCTGCGATGTACGAGAGACAGCCTTTTATCACCTGCGCGCCTTTTGCCACTGACAGGCTTCCGATCAGTCCGATGTGGATAGCGTCTCGCTTCGGATGGATAAGCTCCGGGTTTTCCCGCATTTGGATGGTATCCAGCGGAAAATAGCGCTGTACACGCTCCTTCATATCCTCACTCGGTACAAGGATCACGCTTGCCTCTTTTAGATAGTTCAGCCAGCAGTTCCTCCAAGAGGAGATCTGTTTTACCTGTCCCCCCGTCGTCAGCGAATCAAATCCACGGCGCGCGAGGCAGGCATTGCAGTCAGCCTCTCCTCTTTCTCCGCAGTACATGTCATGTTCGTCCGTCAGCTTGATAAAAGGACAGATGAAATAGTAATCATGCAGCGTCACGACCAGTGGCACATGCAGCGCCCGATGAAGTGTCTTCATCCAAGGCTCGGCATCGAGAAGGTGCTCGACATGGATCATCCCTACATGCGCTGCTTTCAAAAGCTGCAGAAGACGGCAGCCGTCTTCATCCCAAAAGCGGATGACTTGCTGCACTTTTCCTTCTTTGTAGAAATAAACTTTAATCAGGCGTCGAAAGGTCTGTATAAAAAGGACGTCCTCCCCTTGGCGGCTCCACTCCCTCGCCATCTCAAAAGCATGGCGAGGCGTCCCACCACCGGAGACATTGGTCAGGATAATGGCTATGGCAGTTTTCATTGATTGACTCCGTTGCTCATCATAAGCATCGGAACTTATTCATCTGCCGATTAAAACGATGATCAAATCATCACTTTGAATCAGCACATGCCCTGCTTCTGCTTATGACAATAGTATACGTATACCGGATACAAGAAGCCACTGTTATAGCAAATTTGCACGAGCCTGCGTTTCCACGTGTCGGCACACTTCATTGCGCCTGCCGCATTCCTGATTTCTTCCGCTCTTCTTTGAAAAGCAGAGTAATCATTTCCTTCCCCTTTCAGTCGGCAAAATGTGCCAAGGGCAGCAGAAATAGCGTCACTCATCAGCTCATCCCGATGTTGAATTTTTTTGCTTTCTGCAAAAGCCCGCTCTTTTTTTATCTTTTCTAACTCAGAGCGAAACGCTTTTTCTGTCTTCTCGAAGCTTAAATGAATGACGTCCTGATCAGGCACATAGTCGCAAGTATAAATCGACTCAGAGGCTATGCCGTAATACTCCAGATGGCTATAGTATTCGATATTAAAAACACGATCCTCACTGTAACTCATATCCTCATTGAACCGGATATGATTGTCTTTTATCGACATGCGGCGATACAATTTGTTTCATACCCCTCCCGAAATTTTCTGCAGGGCATAGTAGTCATTGTATATAGTCCCGTTTGGGCAATATGCATTCATATTATATTTTTCCTCCTTCCCTTCTGTTTTTACCACAAGAGAGCCAACAACCAGAGCCAATTCCCCATTTTCTGTTTTTTCAAGAAGATGCTCTATATAAGACGTATTGATGTAATCATCACTGTCCACGAAGATGACATATTCTCCCGTCGCATGATCCAGTCCATAATTCCGACTATAGCTCACACCATGGTTGATATTATGAAATACTCTCACTCGAGAATCCACTCTGTCATAGTGATCACAAATAAGACCAGTCCCATCTTGACTGCCATCATCTACAAGAATCAATTCCAGATCCCCATGAGTCTGCGTCAGGATGGAGTCAATACATCTTCGAATAGTCTTTTCCCGATTGAAAACGGGGACAATTACACTCACAAGTTTATTCATACACTATATCCTTCCTCTGTCGCCAGGCTGCCTCCCTACTCAATCCTTATCTTCCCCTCCACGACCTTCAGGAGATACTGTCCATACGGGCTCTTGCCATACTCTTTCGCACTTTCTGCCAAAGCTGCCTTATCGATCCAGCCGTTCACGTAAGCGATCTCTTCCGGCATGGAGATGTGGATGCCGGCGCGGGTTTCTACGGAGCGGACGAATTCGGTGGCTTCGTAGAGGGAGTCCATCGTGCCGGTATCGAGCCAGGCGTAGCCGCGGCCCAGGGTGACTACGTTTAGATTTCCTTTTTCAAGATAGATCTTATTGAGATCTGTGATCTCAAGCTCGCCTCTCGCGGAGGGCTTCACCTGTTTCGCATATTCGCAGACGTTCTGGTCATAGAAATAGAGACCCGTCACAGCGTAGTTCGACTTCGGATGGGCAGGTTTCTCCTCGATGGACTTGGCACGGCCTTCTTCGTCGAAGTCAATGACGCCGAAGCGCTCCGGATCGTCGACATAGTAGCCAAAGACCGTGGCGCCTTCCGTGCGGGAGGCAGCTTCTTTCAGATACTTCGTGAGACCGGCGCCGTAGAAGATGTTATCCCCCAGTATCATGGCGCAGGGCTCGCCATCGATGAATTCTTCTCCCAGAATGAAGGCCTGCGCGAGGCCATCGGGAGAGGGCTGGACCTTGTAGGAGAGGTGGATGCCATAGCGCGAGCCGTCACCTAAAAGTCGTTCAAAGTTTGGCAGATCCTTCGGGGTAGAGATGATGAGGATATCCTTGATCCCCGCCAGCATGAGTGTGGAGAGGGGATAAAAGATCATCGGTTTGTCATAAATCGGAAGCAGTTGCTTCGATGTGACCATAGTCAGCGGATAGAGACGGTTACCGCTGCCACCTGCTAAAATAATACCTTTCATCGCTTGAACCTTTCTTTATTACGTACAACTTACATTTTTTCATCTGGAAAACGCTGATTCAATAGCAGGATCCGTTTTCCCTTATTTTTCATCATTCCAGTGCCTGCCTCTATTTTATACTATTTCATAATAACCGATACAGCCATTTCCTCATAAAAAGGCCATAGGCGATGGCTACGCGTAGAAGGAGCTTCTCAGTCATCGATATCTCTCCATACTCGGTATAGAAGAAATATTTGGAAAGAAAAAGCCGCTTCACCACTTCATAGTGCTTCATGGACTTTCTGATGGAGACGGAGTGGTTGTGGAAATAGGAGATATCCGTGTCTACGGCCATGCGATAGCCCGCTTTCAGGAATTTCTTCCCAAGGATCTGCTCTTCATAGAAAAGGAATACGCGATCGTCCAGCCCGCCGAGTGAGCGGTAGACGTGGGCATCGATAGCGAAGAGGGATCCGGGAAGCCACTGGACGTATTGGACGCCCATCCCAGGACATACGAGTTCACCACGGAAGGGGAAGAGCTTTTTCAGAAGGAGTGTACATTCGAGCGTCTCGCGGCCGCAGGAATTGATTTCCTTATTCATGCTGGGGTAGATTGCGTGCGGCGGCATCTTCATATAACCTGATGCCGCTTGGACATGATATTTCTCCATGTCTCTCACCACTTGGCTCAGAAAGGCTTCGGTAAACTCCACATCTGGATTTGCGATGAGAAGAATGTCCATATGATAATGATCCATCAGATAAAAAGCACCGAAGTTGTTTCCATATGAGTAGCCCCCATTCTTGTCACTCTGGAGAACATCGACTTTCTCATCAGATAAGCACTGCAACGCAGCAAAAGAGCCATCCGGCGACCGGTTATCCACGACTGCGATATGATCTATGCTGTCATAGCCCTGAATAGTCTCACACAGCTTTCTCGTCGTATCGGAATCATTATAATTAAGTATAATTACTCCAATGTTTTTTTTCATCTATCATTAAAGTATTTCCTCTCACTTCCAACGTTTTCTGGCTATCCTGCTCTCGACAAGCCAAGATGGCATCTTTTGTAGCTTCCAAGTATGCATATCCATAAAAGCGATCAGGTTCCAGGTAAGCTCCTTCACCCCATTCATTCCAAGCATTGATAAAAATCAAAGGATCTTCGAGCTGACAGTCATTGTGATAGTGACGAATAACATCCATCAACCACTTTTTGTACAACTGCGGGGTGGCACCGTCATAGATCACGTTTCCTCTGTCATTCCTACGAGGTGTATTATCCCACATTGGCATGACTGCATTATACATCTCTTTTCGCTTGAAATTTTTAGCATATACCTGATGTTCCACAATATCTTTGTAGCTATAGACCTCTCCAATGAATTTTTTATTGATAAACGGCAACTTCTGATTGATCTTCTCGCAATAAGGTAAAATTGACCCCGGCTGAAACTCTCCTGCCGCATCAAATCCTTTTTCAATCAAGTCATTTGGCACATCAGCCGTCCAACATCCTAGAATATAAATATCACCGACTCCATGTTGTAAGCAATACTCTCTCCAATAAGCCAAAGTATTTCGGCAATCAGGTACACTTTGCGGTTTATACACGATCAGAAGCTTTTTCCCTTGCACTGTGATATACCTGTCATCCTGAAGATACTTCACAGCGTCCTTGATGAAATTCCTATAGCTTTCAACGGTTTCACTCTGGTTCATGATGACTTCTTTAGAACTCCCGAAAAAGCCCTTCGTCCAGCTTTCATTTGCCCAGCAGATACAAAATGGGAAATCAAGTGTTTTATCATTCACATACATATCAAGCGGTCTATCAAGCAGTCGTTTCCCATCAAACCAATAGTAATACCAGCTGAATCCATACAAACCATACATCTTAGCCAGTTCCATCTGCCGTTTCAGATTTTCTTTAAGCCGCAAATCATAGAATCCCAACTCTCCAGGAAGCCGAGGCTGATAATGCCCCACATACTGTGGAACCGCTCGTGAAACGTTATTCCACTCCGTTACTCCGCGCCCCCACCAAGCATCATTTTCAGGTGTTGGATGCATCTGTGGAAGGTAATATGCAATTAGTTTCGGATCCGTAGACTGTCTTTCAAATCTAATATCAGAAAAATCACAATACTCCTTACTCCTTGCTGACGGAACAGCCAAAATCTGCGCAATATATTTTTCAATGAGAGGTTCTGCTGCTGTTGAATCAACAGTGACCCCTTCATGTCGAATAATTTTTTTCAGTTCATAATACAGCTGATCTTTCTGTTCAACCGATAAAAACGGATTCTTCCAGAAGATATCCTTTATAATTTTCGGGATTGCCATATATGCTCCTCTTAACTACAATCAATCAACATCATAAAAACCGTATTAATCATTGATGGCTTTTATGTATTGAGAAAAACAATTTTGAATCTTTTTCTCCCAATCTTTGATCCTACCCATATCCTGCTTCTTCATGTATATTGATTGAGGAGTAAGGTTATTTAGAAAATCACTCAACGCCTGTTTCCCCTCGGATATCACAAATCCATTTCTATACTGTTTCACCATATTTCCGACCAAAGTTCCTTCTGTAGTAATAACAGGTTTATTTAAATATATGGATTCATAAAACTTATTTGGAGCTGCGTAAATATGATTTGCATTGTCTTTGTAATACATTGCATATAAAATATCAGATTCCCTCATAATTTCTAATGCCCGGTCATATGATACTTTTCCGTAAAAATTTATATTCATATATTTTTGAGCTGCAGCTTTAATGGTGTTTTCAATTATAGAATCCCCAAAACCAGCAATTTTCAAAACAAACCTATCATCACCAGAAATGCAGTCAACAAGTTCTAATAAACCTCTAGAGTGAACAATTCCTCCTACATATGCAATTACAATAGGCCATGATACATTCTCCTTTACTATTTTAGTCGAATTAATTTGTCCCAATAATTGCGAAGGTACATTGGGTATAACAATGTAATTCTTAGGAGTACATTGTATCTGCCTAAGTCTTCCTTTTTCGCATAAGATAACCAAATCAGAATGTCTAACAGCAAATTTTTCTAGTAAATTAATTGGTTTATCAATCCAACTTTTCCCTGTTTTAACTTCATCACTAAACCAATCAAAAATATCAAAAAACACTTTCTTTCCCAAAATTCTCATAACTAAAGATGGTAAAACCGTATCAAAATCACATGCGTGAATAATTTGATATTCTTTTAAATGCATGAAAAGAAATCTAAATAAGAAAAAAGTCCACCAAACACGATTAACAATTGCTTTTTCCCCTTCTTGAAAACCTGCTCTCCTCTTATAGAAAAAAGTATTTTCTCGCTTTAAATTCAAACCTTTTCGATCCCATCCAACAATAGCATATGGTGTGTTTTCCTTTTTCAAAAGACTTTCATATTTTAAAACACGACTGTCAGAAAAAATATCCTGAGATCTCAATAATATAACCTTAGTTCCCATAAATTACCTCTACTTCCAATACCTCTTCGTCATACTACACTTTCTTCTAACCGAAGCAGGAAGCCGTCGATAATTCATCCCCAGCTTGTAACCAAGGAACTTACATCCATCACGCAAAAATGTCGATGGCACCAGAAACGGCTTATGCTTCATGAGATAAATCAATTCTGCCAGAACGAAACGAACGCCTTCTCCTTCCGCCTGTCCGAAGGAACCCCGAATCCACGGTTCCATGGCATGGAAAGCTCCGGTATCAAAATACCGCCGAAACTCCTGCAGGATCGTGTAATTGTGAGAATGATACACCTTCGCTTCCGCACAATACGCGTTGTACCAGCCGGCAAGTACCATCTTCGCCGCCACATAGTTATCTTCCCCCAATATGACATCTGAAGGGAAGCCGCCAACCTGCCGCAGCGCTTCTGGACGATAAGCCGCAAAAGTATCTGAAATAAACGGAACTTTGATCCCGAGCTGCGATGCATCCTCAAGTTTCTTTACTCGGCTCTCTGACGGATAGTTGAAAGCCCTCGCACGAGCCGCCAATATAGTGGCATCTTTGTGTGGCAGCTGCCTGCCGTAAGCACAGCCCACCTTGGGGTCATCAAAGGCATCCAATAAGTTCCGAATGGTGTACTCATCAGCTGGGATAGCATCCTGGGTCATGTAAACCAAGAACGGATACCCCTTGCACGCTTCTGCTGCCTCCTGCCGTGTACGCCCGTGATTGAATTGATCAGGTGTTGTTTTTACCATCTCATAGGACAATCCAGCCAGGTCTTTTTTATAGGTTTTTATATCGGATCCCGAATCGACAATATATACATCAAAATGAACATCTTTCTGCTTCTTGAGCATTCGTAGGCATTCATTCCATTTCCGGTCAGGGTGATAGATAGGAATAATCAAGACACAATCTGATTTTTTTGATTTTCGATAATACTCAGTCATGCACATATCTCCTATTCAGGATACAGAAAAAGCATCTATGCTAATCCGTTCGAGAAAAAAGCACTGCTTGTGTACTCGCAACTGCCGTATCGTCTTCTGCAAAACATTTGCTCAAACGGGAAACTGGACTTTGCTACGATCAATGTGCTCGTAGTAGTTCAAAATAACAGCTTCTCCCCGCCGCCGGCGGCGATGCCGATGACCTGGAGTATACGAATGGGTTCTTTCATAGGCTTTCTCTACTTTCAGCTTTAGTTTTGGGATAAGGTATCAGAAATGGAGACTTGGAGATGTTAGACTTGGAGACTTCAGATATCAGGCTTCAGACTTTGAGACTTTAGACTTCTAACATCCGACGTCTGACTTCAGATTTCTGATATCTGGAATCTAATATCTGCCGTCTAACGTTTTCAAGTCTCAAAGTCTTATATAGTCTCAAAGCCCTCAATACGCCCCTTTATGGCTGAGGACAACCGCAATGGTGCGCCAAAGGAGCACGAGATCCAGCCAGACGCTCCAGTTATGCACGTACCAGCTGTCCATCTGTACGCGCTCGGGGTAGTCGATGTCGCTGCGTCCGCTGGTCTGCCACATGCCGGTGATGCCGGGGAGGACGGAGTAGTACTCTTTGATATATTTCCCATACCGCGGGACTTCTTTCTGGATGATGGGGCGGGGTCCGACGAGGCTCATCTCCCCCTTCAGGACGTTCAGGAGCTGGGGCAGCTCATCGAGGCTGGTCTTTCTAAGGAAGGCGCCGCTCTTTGTGATGCGGGGATCGTTCTTCAGCTTGAATTCTCTATCCCATTCTTCTTTTGCCGCCGGATCGGTCGCGAGGAGGTGGTCTAAGACTTCCTGTGAATTCGTACACATGGAGCGGAATTTGTAGCAGTTGAATTCTTTCCCATCTTTGCCGACACGGCGATGCTTGAAGATGACCGGTCCTGGAGAGTCGTGATAGACCCATGCTGCGATGAGGAGAAGGATCGGCGAAATCAGAAGGCCGCCGCAGATGGTGGCAGCGAGGTCGAAGAGGCGCTTGGCGATCTGGTTCGATGTCCGGGCAAGGTTGTTCCTGATCTGGAGCACCATGATCTTCGCATCGAAGAAGGACTCGGCGGTCACATTCGACATGGGGACGGCGACGAGGTTCGGCACGACGCCTACATTCCTCACGAGGGTCTGTGCCTGATAGATGAGGGAAGAGAGCTGCTCCTGAGAAATGCCGGGAGCGGCGATGATGACATGCTGGACGCCGGTATCATGGATGACGCACTCCATGTCACCAAATCCGCCAAGGATGGTGCAGGACTTGTCGTAGGGCTCATGGTCTTCGAGGAAGCCGACGATGCGGTAGCGCATGCCGGTATCATTCTGTATCTGGCGTGCCATGACTTCGCCGGTCTTTCCTGCCCCGACGATGAGGATGGGAATCTGGAAGGCTTTCGATCTCTTCATCCCTTTCGCCAGAATGACGCGGAAGAGGCAGAGCAGGGCGAAGGAGATCGCGGTATAGAGGATGGCGTAGAAACGGGATACGTCCCCTGCCACCTGCGCAAGGAACATGAGGATGATGGAGAAGACGGTACCACCCAGGGAAGCCCAGAACAATTTTTTCATCATCTGGTAGATGAGCATGCGCTTCCCATAGAGTCCCTCATAGAGGATAAAGACCATGTAGACCAGCGGTACCCAGAAATATTGATAGATGGGGGCGATGTGATAGGTGGTGTGGGTGATCAGGAGGTTTCGAATGGCAAGGGAGAGTATCCCTGCTAGGACAAGGGCGATGTAGTCGCCAATGAGGTAGAAAAATGCGGCGCCGGATGCGCAGGAAATGGAATGGTGTTGTTTAGGGTTGTTCATGTGGTGGTATTCTTTCTTGTATATGAGACTATGAGACTGTGAGACGTTAGAATTAGAGACGTTAGACTCAGAGACTTTAGACTTCGAGTCTTTAGATCCGAAGACTGCGAGACTGGAAAAATAACAATCACCATCAGATGTCTGATGTCTTCAAGTCTTTTAGTCTCCTAGTCTAAAAAAGGGGTTGGGTTCATTGTTCCCCCCTCCGAAAATTTTTCATTTACGAAAATTCCGTAAAGAACCGCTCGGTTTGTCATTTTCTCTGTGGCATTTTTACGCTCATATTATATCATATTTTGTTATAAAGCGCAGAAAGAAAGCCGCCAGTCTGTAAATATTTGTCGATGAAAGATACCGAGACAGCAGACTGCAAATAACTGCAAATATCAGATTTCAGACGTCTGATTTCTGACGTCTCTCAGTCTCTTAGTCTCTTAGTCCCTTAGTCTCTTAGTCCCTTTGCTTGCTAAAAATCTAATTTCTTTCTATAATAAGTACAGAAAATGGTACAAGAAAGGATGGGATTGACATGATTGCCATGAATTACTCCACGCTCCGCAGCCATATGAAATATGCTTTCGATGCTTGCTGCGATGATATGGAAACGCTTATCGTCACACGCAAGGACAACCGGAATGTGGTCGTACTGTCAGAGGAGTCGTATAACAATCTGATGGAAAACCTGTATGCGCGGGCTTCGAAGAAAAACTACGATAGGCTTCTCACCAGTATCGCACAAGCCAAGGCGGGGCAGTGTAAAAAGAGAGACTTGATCGAAGATGAATAAAGCATTCACGGATATTGGCTGGGAAGACTACCTGTACTGGCAGACGGAGGACCGGAAGACGCTGCGTAAAATCAATACGCTTTTGAAAGATATCGAGAGAAATGGTAATGAGGGCATCGGAAAGCCCGAACCACTGACAGGGGATTTATCTGGTTTCTGGAGCCGCCGGATCAATCAAAAGGACCGGTTAATCTATGCATTGGAAATGGATCAGATCATCATCATTGCCTGCCGGTATCATTATGATGATACATAAAAAGAGCATGCTGCATTTAGTCGGCATGCTCTTTTTATGTATGTGGGACTTAAAGACTTGGAGACGTTAGACTTCAGACCTTAGGCTTCAGACTTCTGACATCTGATCTCTGATGTCTAGTCTCTTGGTCTCCTAGTATTGCGTACTTCGATCAAGAGGACTTTCGATCGAAATACAAATGTAGTCAGAATTAACATCGTAGCGACTTGCTTCCCTCTTCGGGGAAGTGTCGAAAGCAATATGTGCAAGCAAACTGGATTTTTAGGAGCATAGCGACGCTAAAATCCAATGAGACGCCATTTCGAGCGCAGCGAGATAGGGCATGCAAACGGCCATCGAACAATGCCCAATATACCGTAGTGCTGCCCCCTCAGCCCTTCGGGCAGCTCCCCCGATGGGGAGCCAAGACATTCCGCCACTTCTCACTAAGTACAGAAGTTAACAAATCGCTATACTAGTCTCCTAGTCTCCCCGTCTCTCACCGGAATATCTTGGAAAGCTCATCATCCGTCATATTTCCTATCCAGCTTTCGCCGACGGAGACGGTCATGTCGGCGAGGGATCTTTTCTTTTGGATGATCTCATTGATCTTTTCTTCGAAGGTGTTCTTGGTGATGAAACGGTGGACGAGGACGTTGTTCTTCTGGCCGATGCGGTAGGCGCGGTCTGTCGCCTGAGACTCTACGGCGGGATTCCACCAAAGGTCGTAGTGGATGACATGGGAGGCGGCGGTGAGGTTGAGACCGGTGCCGGCGGCTTTCAGGGAGAGGATGAAGAATCTCGCCTTCGGGTCTGTCTGGAAGCGGTCCACCATGTCTTTTCTCTCCCGGAGGGAGCAGCCGCCGTGGAGGAACATCGGACGTTCTCCCAGCCTGCTCTCGAGGAGATCTGCCAGCTTGTCGCCCATGCTCTTGAACTGGGTGAAGATCAGGGCCTTTTCACGGCTGGCCTGGATGCTTTCTGCGAGATCGAGGAGGCGCTCAGCTTTGCCGGAGAGGGCGGGATCCCAGTTGTCCTCTTTGGTGAAGAGGGCGGGATGGTTGCAGATTTCCTTCAGGGCGAGAATCATCTGCAGGACGAGGCCCTGGCGCTTGAAGAGGGAGGCTTTTTCTTCCTCCTTCTGCTCGCTGATGACGCGGAGGCTCTCTTCGACGGTCTGGTGATACAAGGCGGCCTGCGCGGGGGTGAGGAGGGTGTACTCGTCCTGCTCGAGCTTATCCGGAAGGTCGCTGATGATGATCTTGTCTGTCTTGAGGCGGCGCAGGAGCATGGGCGCGGTGATGCTTTTGAAGCGTTCGGCTGCTTTTCTGTCCTGCTCGTACTGGATGGGATTCGCATAGCGTGTCTGGAAGGTCTTCGCACTGCCGAGGTAGCCTTTGTTCGTAAATTCCATGATGGACCAGAATTCTTTGAGGCTGTTCTCGACGGGGGTGCCGGAGATGGCGATGCGGATGGGCGCTTTCATGCTGCGGACGGCCCGGCTCTGGGCGGTGTCGGGGTTCTTGATATTCTGCGCTTCGTCGATGATGAAGACTTCCCATTTCTTCTTTTTGAGAAGCTCCTGGTCGCTTCGAAGGAGTCCATAGGTGGTAAGAAGGATGTCCCCATGGAAATCAGCGAGGCTGCGCTTGGCGCCGTAGTAGAGGAAAACGGTGAGGCGAGGTGCGAAGCGGGCGATCTCTTCCTGCCAGTTAGAGAGAAGGCTCGTCGGCACGACGATGAGTGCTTTCTTCTTCGCAAGGCGTCCCTCTTCGCGGAGCTTTTCGAGAAAGGTGATGACCTGAAGGGTCTTCCCAAGGCCCATATCATCGGCTAGGATGCTGCCGAAGCCGAGGCGGCTGTTGTTGTAAAGCCACGCATAGCCGCGCTCCTGGTAGGGGCGAAGTGTCGCACATACATTTTCCGGCAGCGCGACGGGCTCGCCCTCTTTCATGGAGGAGAGCAGTCGCTTCACCTCGCTCGTCATGGTGATCTCCGCGCCTTCATAGCTGCCCTCGAGGGCGATGCGGAGGAGTTCTTCCCCTTTGAGGGAGGCGGGACGCTGCCACATTTTTTCGAGCTTTTTTAGATCTGCTTCGGTCACGTAGAGGTATTGCCCCTTGAATGCGATGAGAGAGCCTGCTTTGACGGATAGTTTTTCGAAATCTTCCGGGGAGATCCGCTCGTCCCCTAGGGCGATCTGCCAGTCGAAGTCGAGCATGTCTTCCAAAGAGAGGAGAGACGGTGCATGCGCCGCTCCCTCTTCTTTCTTTTTGAGGCGGAGTGTCTTCTTCGGACGGATGAGGTGCTGCAAGGACTTCGGCAGGATGACGCGCGCACCCAAAAGACGCATGGCCGGGATGGCTTCCAAAAGGAAGGGGGCAAAGGTTTCCGCCGTGAAGGAGATTGGTGTCCTTCCTTCGCTGTCCATGTAATCTTCCATGCCGGTCACGAGGGAAGAAAGCAGGTCCATATCCTTTAAGATCTGGTAGCGGCAGGCATCATAGTCATCCTTCTTGAAAACGTCCGCGAGCGGCACTGCGTCCCCTTCGCTGTCCTCACTGTCTGTGACGGAGAGGTCCAGGCGGAAGGCTTTTGTTTTCGGATCATCTGACACGAGAAGCACAGGCTGCCAGCGGGCGGCACTCAGGTGGAAATAGGACAGCCACGATGCGATGCCGTCAGCCTCGGGGTGCGGCCTTCCTTCTCGCGCCATCAGTGGCTCCCCCATGAAGAAAAGATCATAGATGGGGTCGTCTGCGAAATTTTTCTTCGCCATGTTTTGCATCAAGTGCGTGAGGAAAAGTGAAAGTGCCGCCTCGGCAGGCTCTCTGGCAAAGCATCTCTTCTCTCTGTATCGCGCGATCTCTACCATGGAAGGGGTCACCCATTTCGAGAGGATCCCCATGGCTTCCGCCGTGCCTGCGTCCTGCTCGGTCGGCATCCAGCGGATGGAGAGCGCATTCTCATCCACACGCACCAGCTCGGGGATGGCATTCCCTGTACGGAGAAGGTGTATAGCGTGCAGCACCACCTCGCGGAAGGCACGCACGGTGTAAGAGCTGTCCGCCGCTTCCTCTTCCGTCATATCGAGAAGAGCAGCGAGGAAACGGCTCATCGGCCACCAGTCGCCGCGATCTGTGTAGAGCTTCCCCTCGGAGAGCCCTTCGATCACGAGATGCACGGAAGAAACGGAGGCAAGCTCCAGGCTGTCTTTCCCGCCGCCCACGACGTAAACGGCTGACGAATCAAAGAGCGCTTTCTCTGCGGTCTTTCTGACACCCGTCATGGTCTTTTCATAGACACGGCCAAAGCTGCCGCGCCCGTAGAAAGCGGGCGAAGCGGGAAGCACACGCATCCACAAGGAAAAGAGGCTTTTGATCTTCGTGAAATCTGGAATTTCCGCCGTTTCCTCTGCCATGGGGAGTGCCATATCCTTGACCAGTTCCCCTTTCACAAGGTCATCCCAGCGCGGGATCTTGGCAGACATCTCATTTGTGATCGTCACATGCCGCTTCTTTAGCTCGCTCACAAGCGACACGCCATGCAGGGAAAAGACTTGGAAAGGATCATTGTCGATGGCACGGCTCACCTCATAGATGACGGCCGCGATGTGCTTGCAGAGGTGCGCCCAGTCGGGACAGCTGCAATGCATCTCGATGTCATTCATCGAGGAAGGGAATAGGGAAAGACCTGCCTTTTCCGCAAGCTCCATGACAGCAGGTGACAGCTCCCGATGCAGGAGCTTCGTCACGATCGAAGGATGGCGCGATACATCATCCAGAAAGGCCTGGACTTTATTTCCCGGAAAAGGAGGGAGCGTCAGCGTGACATGGTAGGGCGTGCGCCGCGTCCCCTGCACCTTTGCGGTCAGCGTCTCCCCCTCCCGGTGCATGGAAATGACCGCGCCGCCTCGCGCATACACCCGCCCGCGCGGCAGACGGTTCGCATGGTCCGCCTCCTCGAGCGCTTTCAGCCACTCGCTTCCCCACCAGGTATTGCCATATTGCAGTTTCATCGTCTTTTCCTCATTTCTGTACGTTTTTCTTTATTATATGAAATCGTCACGATGCAGGCAATCGGTTGTGACAGATTCCGCCCCCTCGAGGGGAAGGCTTTGTTTGTCGGGGACAGCGGCACTCTCGCAAATGGCGCACTTGAGACGATCTCCCCCGATCTTTTTCATCCCGCTTCCCCCATCCAACCTCCGCCCCTTCGGGGCACCTCCTT
>ULTU01028242.1_pt1 | contig 31863 bp, 27 predicted proteins | sample 1957861 | NCBI WGS metagenome assembly ULTU01 (sample SAMEA4835742, study PRJEB28245) | human gut metagenome | biome: gut microbiome; material: fecal sample | place: Denmark | collected 2008
GCTAATAGATGTTTTTTATCAAATGGCTTGAAAAGAAAGGGGGCTATATGACGGCAAAGGCCAAAGTCATCATTATTCTGCTGTCTGTAGGTATTGTAGTTTGTCTTGGAGTAATGCTGTGGGCAGTTTTTTTTAGAACTCCGCCGTCGCCCATTATTCCTGATTATGCACCCGAATCAACCGAGAAAAATGTTGAACCGATTCCCGGTGGGAATAACGAGACAAAGATCGACACGCCTCAAGGGGGAGGGGCTATCGGAATTGAATATGTGAGCGAGGTCATCGTTGATCTTTCGGATAAAATGGTTTATTTACAATATTCAAATCCCGCAAAGTCGACACAGAATACTGTTTTGCGTATTGAAATTCAGGATGAAGTCATAGCGCAGTCGGGATTGATTACGCCGGGGAACCAGCTTAAAAAACTTTCTCTTGCAGAGGGGATGTCTTCAAAACTTGAGAAGGGTGGATACAACGCTCAATTCCGTATTCTGAGTTATGATTCCGTTACAGGCGAAAAATCAATGGTTGATACAATAGCCAAAATTACGGTTATTGTGCGGGACTGAGAAACTCAAGCTTATAGCATGAGCGTACATAATAAAGGTTTTAATAAAACAAAAATAAAAAACAAAGGAGCAAATTCAAATGAAAAAAACATTAACATTTCTTCTTGTAATTGCAATGCTTGCAATGGTGAGCGTAACTGCGTTTGCGGCGACAAATGACGGTTCTGCGGCTACAGGCATTGATGTAAACGGCGAGTTTGTAGCAGCAGATGCACCTGCGGACAAAATATCAGTGGAAATTAAATGGGATGAAATGAAATTTACTTATACTGAAGCCCAAAAGGTTTGGAATCCTAAAACGCATCAGTATGATCAGGGCGACGGCACGTGGTCAAGCGAAGCAAAAAATATTACGGTAAGTAACCATTCAAACATTGGAATTAAAGCGGCTTTTACTTTTAAAGGCAATAACGGCATAACAGGTTCTTTTGACAATGCAGAGCTTACACTTTCTACTGCAAGTGGCAAAACTTTGAGTGACACTCCGAGCGCGACATCAAAATTTTCTGTTACGGGTGGAAAACTGACCGAAAGCGGCAAGCTTGGAACGATTGAGGTGATAATATCAAAGAGCGACGTACAGGGTATTACAACCGAAGCGGCACTTAGAGCGGCTATTGCCAATGGCGGAACTATTGAGATTGGCTCGAATATTATACTTACCAGTGCAATTACTATTACTAAAGCTGTTGAAATCGATCTTTGCGGTTATACTATTGAAGAGACAAATGGAAGCATGTGCATGTTTCAGGTTTCACCAAGTGGGGGAAATCTTACGGTTAAAAATGGAACATTGGTATCTAATGAATCTACGGTTATGTTTGAATGTTTTGCACCTTTGACTGTAGTGAACTGTACTCTTAAGGGCAATGATTACGCAAACAAATCGGCGATTATTAATGTTAATAGCGGATGCTTACTTACTATTGATAATTGCACATTTGAGAACACATCAAGTAATAACAATGTAAAAGATATTAAATCAAATGCATCTGTTACATTAAGCGGAAATATTGTCAAAGATAAGGGATTTGATCTTGCGAATAGCGGCAGTATGACCGTATTGGCGGGTACATACAACTTTGATCCGACGCAGTATGTTGATGCAAATACATACATCATAAACAATAACGGCACTACTTGGACAGTAACCAAAAAATAAAACATAAAAACAGCGGAGGAGGCCGTCAGGCTTCCTCCGAAATTCTTTATTTTTGCATAATAAAAGCAATGAAATGAAAGGCTTTTTATTAAAAATGAAAAATAAAAAGAGTACAAATCAATGTGTGCTGCCCATAATTCTTGCGGTTTGTTTTGCCGTTGTTTTGGGAATTACGATATTTTTGTTGTGCAACTTAAAGCGGGGGCAGGCAGAGTTTATTCCGCCGCCATTCGACTTTTCTGCCATTGAAGGCATACCGGAAGTGCCCGACAGTCTGGGTTTTTCTTCTCCTTATAAAGACGGAATGGGTTATCGTTTTTCGGTTTGCGGAAATATAACTATGAATGGAGTAAAAGCAACTGTTTATCTTACAAATCCGGAAGAAAACAATGTGTGGATAAAGCTACGCATATTGGACACCGACGGCAATATTCTTGGAGAGACAGGACTTGTAAGACCTGGTGAGTATGTAAAGGAAGTGTCACTTTCAAGGCGGATTCCGTGTGGAACGCCTGTAAACCTTAAAATCATGGGTTATGAGCCCGAAACTTATAAAAGTGCGGGCGCGGTAACGCTGAGTACCGCAGTCGGAAATGTGGAATAAATTTGTTGTATACTGTATTTATAAATCATAACGGCACTTGGAAAAAAGTCGACTATTATGTTTTCAGCAGTTATATAGTTTCGGATGCTGCCTTCTCTCGATGAGAGAAGGCAGTTGTTTTTATCCGAAATAATTGACGCAAAGTATCGCCGCTCCGAGAACGACAAGTATTCCACCGGTTATGCGATTGAGCGTTTTCGGGCTTGCTTTGTTTGCAAAAAGCGCCGCTATCTGTGCAAAGGCAAGCGTGCTTATAACACATATTATAAGTGCCTCGATATCCGGTGCTCCGCCTATGGCAAAATGGCTCACAGCGCCTGTAAACGCTGTTGCGCTCATTATGAAAACGCTTGTGCCGACGGCGGTTTTAAGTTCATATCCGAGAAAAGACGTAAGAACAAGAAGCATCATCATTCCGCCGCCTGCTCCCACAAACCCGCAAATAAAACCGACGACTGTTCCGCCGATGACGGAGCGTATCGCTTTTTGTTTTGCCGTTGCCGACGTAAAGCTCTTTTTTGGATTTACAACAGGCTTTACAATGAATTTAATTCCCAAAAGTAATGTCATAAATACGGAAAAATTGCCCATTGTTGTTTTCGGAACGGTGCTTGCTACATAGCTTCCCACCATTGTAAAGCAAAGCACGGATACCATCATTATTATGCCGTTTTTGATATCAAGATTCTTGTTTTTTCCGTATGTTACGGCGGAGACGGCACTTGCCAGCACGTCACTTGCGAGAGCTATTCCTACTGCCATATAAGGATCCATATCGAGAAATGTTATCAGCATCGGACTTATCACCGCTGCCGCACTCATTCCTGCGAAACCCGTGCCGAGTCCTGCCCCAAGACCGGCGATAATACATATTATTACTTTAAGCATTGGCTTTGATCCTTCTTTCCGAAAAGTGCTATGTTGGAGTTTAACTTATCCGTAAGACTCTGAAAAGCCGCCATTTCCTCCGGCGTGATATTTTTTTTCAGTGTTTCTGTAAAATATTTTTGCATTTTCTTCCCGTCCGATATGACGGGATCGGCTTTTTCCGTAAGAATAAGGCGACGTCTGCGACGGTCGCTTTCGTCGTCTTTCCGTACGAGAAAGCCGTTTTCTATGAGTATTTCAACGGAAACGGAAGCTATTCCGCTTTTTATTCCGCGCACTTCGCAGATATCGCGGGCGGTGTTATGCTTCGGATTGTTGGCGAAAAAAAGCAGAATATCAAAGCAGGTCTGATTTATTCCGTATTTTTTGCATATGGGCAGGCTAAGCTCGGAATAAATATTTGAAAGCTTTCGCCCGATTGCTATCATCTGTATTGCAGACATATAGGTCCTCCAGATAGTTTAATATTAGAATATTCAATATTGTATCATCAAAGGCTGAAGCTGTCAATATATTTTTATAAAAAGATAAATAGACTTGCAATAAACTTATTGCTTGAAAAAATAAATGGTTAAAAAAGCAGAAAAGCACCCGCGAGGGTGCTTTTTGCTTGAGTTATTTGTGTGTTACGGCAATCCAAAGCTCGCAGCTGTATTCGGGACCGGAAACGTTTGCCGAAGGATAAACTTCTATTTCGACTCCTTTTCGGTATTCACAGTCGCTTTGCGCTGTCATTTGATTTTTCCGTCGCCGCCCATGAGCGCAGTCATTTCTTCTATGCGTTCTATGGGAAAAGGCGGAGCGCAGAGCGGCTTCATTGCTATGCTCATAAGCTTCATCGGATTGTCATCGGCGGCAACCCGGTTTGACGAAAGCGCACCGCAACGTTTGCAGCGATGAATTATAGCCCATTCGCCGCCGGATCTTACCCATACGGCAACAGGTTCCATTATTCCTCCGCAATCGGAGGCTCTGTCTCTCGGCTCTGTATCAACGTGCAGACTTGAAAGACAGTTCGGGCAGTGATTGCGATGGTCGCTTCCGGCGTTTTCCGGAGTGCAGAGTCTGCCGCAGACCTTGCATACAAAGCTGTCGCGGCAGGGATGAGTTTTGTAATAACCTTTTTCAAATGTTTTCCGTTTGTTTTCACGGTTCATTTTGTGTTCCTCCTGAAAATTGTTTCTGCAATTTATTCGGGAGGAATGGCAGAGAAGTGTTTTTTGCCAACCTCCCGGTCAGCGAACACTATCCATTGACGATTTTATTTTCAAAAAAAGCTCCTGTTAATAAATATTTTGCACCTTCTGCTCTTTGCGGACAAAACAATGCTGTAAAATTATATCACAGCTGAAAGGAAAAATCAATATTTCATTTTTCAAAACGCAAAAAGCGATCCGCAAAGGACCGCTTTTTATATATAGCATTTAAGTGTTTTTTCTATCCAATAGGAAAAGTCTGCGCTTGGCAGATATTTTTCGGTTTCTTTAAGCCGCTTATATGCAGGAACGCCGTCTGACGGATCGTGCCAGATATCGGCGAAAACAAAATCGAAGTCCGAGTCCGCAAGCCTTGTTTCGGCAAAATAAAAAGCGTCGTCACATATGATATTTATCTTATCTTTTCGGGGCATTTGCGGGAGGATGATGTCACGGAACAGGGATATTGCGTTTTTATCACGTTCGACTATCGTAACGGAGGATACGCTTTCTTTTTCCGATACCATATAAGCAAAATAACCGAGTCCGAGTCCGTAGGTCAGGACTTTGCCGTGCGCACCTGATATCGGTGCGCGCATGGTGTTTATTTCGTTCGGGGTTATCAGCATCCATTCTGTGCCGCTTTCAAGTACCGCAGGATATGAAAATTCTTTTTCAAAGAAGCCTATCTGCGGAATTATTTTTCCGTCGCGCGTTATTTTCGGATCATCGAACACAAAAGCCTGATACGGGACGTATGTTTTGTAACAAAGCTCCCATTTGCCAAGCTTTTTCGTCGGTATTTTGATGTTTTTAAGGTACGGATTATTTTCATAATCTTTGTTTTTGAGAAGGTGTACCATATCGGGGAAATATTCTTCAAAAATTTCAGCATCGCGCGGATTTTTTTCGGTGTCAAGGTCGATTGACGCCGCGAGGGTAAAGCAATAGGCTTCTTCTTTTGAAATGTCGCAGTCGCGACAGAGACTTTCTATAAATTCGGGGCGGATAAAATCCGCTTCGTGATTTATAAAAACACTGAGCTTTTTGAAAAGTATATTGTTATATTGTGCGAACTTCAGGTTGTTTCCCACGCTCGTGGACGCTCCTTTCGGAAGATATCAACTATATTATAACAGACCGACCGCGCTTCCGCAATACAAAAATAAAAAATCAAAGGCAAAGACCTTCGGGGGAAAAGTAGTCTTTGCCTTTGAAAATTATTCTTTCGATGTTTCTTCCGCTTCTTTTTCAAGAACCGTGTAGGCTACCTTGCCCACAAGAGTTTTCGGAAGCTCATCTCGGAATTCTATCTGATAGGGAAGCGCATATTTTGCAACGTTCTTTTTGCAGTATTCGTGAAGCTCCTGACGAATGTCTTCGGAAGGCTTTATACCGTCTTTCAGAACGATAAATGCTTTTACTTTCTGCATTTTGTAGGGATCCTTTACGCCGATGACGCAACTCATCTGGACCTTCGGATGCGCATCAAGGACGTTTTCTATCTGTGAAGGATATACGTTGTATCCGCTTGTGATTATCATTCTCTTTATGCGCTGCTTGAAGTATATGAAGCCGTCTTCGTCCATCTTGCCGAGATCGCCCGTATGAAGCCACACATTTCCGTCTGCATGAGTGCGGAGGGTGTTTGACGTTTCAGCTTCGTTATTCATATATCCGACCATTACGGAAGGACCGCAAAGACAGATTTCTCCGTCCTCTCCGTAAGGGACTTCGTCACAGGTGCCTACGGCGCATATCTGATAATATGTGTCGGGATATGGAAGTCCTATGCTGGCTTCGCGTTCTTCACAATAGGGGGTAAGACAGCTTGCCGTAACACATTCGGTCGTTCCGTAACCCTCGCGGACATGAACGGGTGAGCCGTGATCGTCAAGGAATTTATCGAATTTCTTTTTAAGCTCGACGGAAAGCGAATCTCCGCCGGAGAATACGCCGCGCAAAAAGTCGAGCGAAACGCCGTCGAGATACGGGTTTCTTGTGATTGCTTCAAAGAGTGTAGGTACGCCTGCAATGAAGTTCGGCTTTTCCGTTTTTATAAGATTTGCATAAGCTTTTACGTTGAAACGCGGAACGAGAATTGAAAGTCCGCCGGCAACCATCATCGTATGGATGCAGACGCCGAGTCCGAAACCGTGAAAAACTGGCATTGCCGCAAGCATTTTCATTGCATGAATATCGTAGTGAGACATTGCCGCAGTCTGAAGCGCGAGCGCGTTGAAGTTGATATTTGAAAGCATTATTCCTTTTGTTGTCCCCGTTGTACCGCCGGAGAAAAGGATGACTGCGACATCTTTATCGTGCTTTTCGACTTTCGGATCTTCTCCCTTGAATTTTTTGCCGAGCGCAAAGAAATCGTGCCATTTTATAACGGTATCGTCTTTCGGAAGCTTAGGCATTTTTCCGAGATTCATAAGAGAAAACGCAACTTTTTTTATTGTTCCGAGTTCGTTTCCCGCGCTTGCTATTACCAGCTTTTCGAGAGGATATTTTTTCATTACCTCTTCGAATTTGGGGTAGAACTGATCAAGAGTTATTGCACATTTGGATCCCGCCGTGCGGAGGAAGAATTCTATTTCGCTTTCGGCGGAGAGGGGATGTATCATGCTTGCAATCGCACCGATATAATTGAGCGCGTAGAGGCAGTATATCGCCTGCGGAACGTTCGGCAGACAAACTGTTACTTTGTCGCCTTCCTTTATTCCTATTGCAGCAAATGCTTTTGCGGTGATTTTGATATTTTTTTCGAGCAGAGAATAGGGAATTATTCTTCCCATATATGAAAGTGCGGGAAGCGACGGATATTTTTCCGCCGTTGCAAGCACAACTCCGCTCATTGAGTCTGTTGGGTATTCGAGGTTGAACGGTACATCGCCGTAATGAGACAGCCAAGGCGTTTTGGGTTGCATTTTATATACCTCCGTTTATTTGTGTCAATCGATTTCTATTTCGGTCTGCAGGGGAAGCTCAAGAAGCTCCGGATTTTGCAGGAGCTTGCGCAGAAGTCTTATGCTCTTTGCAAAGTACGTTCCGTCTGCAATGCGTTCGTCTATTGTAAGTCCGAGTTCAAGCGCATTTTTCATCGTTATATTGCCGTTTTCGTCATAGAACGGGTGCAGATGCTTTTCTCCCACGAGAATGAAAAACGAGTTCGTCCCCCAATTCGTAAGATGATGATACTGTGCGGAAAGCTTTATGCTTCCTGTGTTTGATATAAATACGCTTGAATGATAAGGGTCGAATTCCACAAGGTCATTCGGAAGCCAATCCCGTGCTTCAAGAAAATTTAGCATGCTTATGATAAATTTCATTATAGGGCGGGGCGACTTGACAAGCACGGATATTATATCGGTTGTGCCGTCGGTCTTGTTTTCGCTGCGGACGTGAGTTACAAATTTTTTCACTTTACCGTAGATCTGTTCGAGCGATGAAACGTCGCTGTCCTTATCAAGCTTGATTATTGCGAGCGCTTCACTTGACATATCGTTGAACTGACGTTTTACAACGAACGAAAACGATATTTCGTTTCTTTCGTAAAGACGGTTGCCCGCATAGAAATAGTTCATCTTCGGGCGATCGTAAAGCACCTTTGCCACAGCCGCACATATAACGTGAAACATTGTATATTTGAAATCCGGAGAGTCCGCATTTTTCTTTTTTACGAACTCTTCAACCGCCGACATATCGACAAGCTCGCTCATAACGGCTTCGTTGTCGCATCTGTTGGGAAGAAGGAAGCCGGCGAATTTGTGCATTGAATCCGCTTCCCGTACAAGTCTTCCATCGCGGCGATCACCGCGTTTTTTCTTCTTTTTTGTTTTGTCTTCTGACATTTTGCTTACCTCTCATTTACTGCATATCTCAATAAGCGTGTTTCCGAGACTGAAAATTTCATCAAGCTCTTTTTGGTCTTTTCCTGCAAGGAGCACCTGAAAAGCCGTTCCGTACAGGGAGCCGAGTATTACTTTTGACACCGCTTGCGCACCGTATTTACCGAGTACGGGACTGTCCTCCGACGGTTCTTTTGAAAGCACGTCGTCACGGATAAGCTCCGCAAGTTTGTTGAAAAGATATGTTACCTGGAACTTAAACGACCTGTTCCACATTGCCTGAATCGAGAAGTCGAGGAATATCTTCATCACGTCGGGACGTTCTTTAAGAATTCTTTCAAAATATTCTGAAAGCAGATACATTCTTTCGGCTTCGTCTTTGCCTTTTTTCATCTCCAACGTCACATCGTCAAAGCAGAACGAAACAAGCTTTGAGGCGAGTGCCGTAAAAAGATTTTCTTTTGTTCTGAAATGATATGTGAGAAGTCCGAGTGCGACCTGAGCTTCTGCCGCTATATCGCGCATAGAGACGTTTGCATATCCCTTTTTTGAAAGCAGCCTGAACGCTGCATCAAGTATCTTATCGTGGGAATTTTCTCTTGGGGTATTCATTGTTCACCTCAGTTTGTTTTTGTACGTTTGTACAGCAGATATTATATCAAATGATATGTGATTTGTCAATGATTTCTTAACATTACGTTAAAAAATACGGTATAAAAAAATCCCGAACCTTTCGGTTCGGGATTTTTACAAAAATCTTTTACTTATTCAGCGTCCTGAGCGGGAGTTTCTTCTTCTGCGGGTTCTTCTTTTGCAAGAAGAGCGCGGATGGAAAGGCTTACCTTGTGCTTTTCGTCGTCGATATCGGTGATCTTTGCATCAACTACCTGTCCTTTTTCAAGAACATCGGAAGGATGAGCAAGCTTCTTATCTGCTATCTGCGAGATGTGGATAAGACCGTCAACACCGGGAATTATCTGTGCGAATGCGCCGAAGGGCATCATTGAAGCGATAGTAACGGATACGACATCGCCTACATTGTGAGCTGCTCTGAAGAGTGTCCAGGGATTTGTTTCTTCTGTCTTGTGACCGAGAGAAATTCTGCCCTTTTCGCGGTCGAAGCTCTTTACGAATACATCAAGCTTGTCGCCGATGGAAACGATGTCTTTCGGATTGGAGATGTGAAGCCATGTAAGCTCGGAGCTATGTACCATGCCGTCAACTCCGCCGAGATCAACAAATACTCCGTAAGAGGTCATGCTCTTTACGGTGCCTGTGTAGTGCTTGCCTACTTCGATCTCGTTCCAGAAAGCTTCTTCACGAGCCTTGCGTTCTTCGCGTGCTACAACGCGGATAGAACCGAGAACTCTGCGACGTGAAGCGTCGAGGTCGATGATCTTGAATTTCTGTGTTGTTCCGACAAGTGTGGAAAGGTCGCCGTCACGCGGAACCATTGTCTGTGATGCGGGAACGAATATGCGCTGAGAAAGAGCGCGGATGACTACGCCGCCCTTGACCGCTTCCGTAACTCTGCCTTCGAGTACCGTTCCGTTCTCAAATGCTTCCTGTACGAGTTTCCAGTCGTTTGCGGCGGTAATTTTCTTGGTGGAGAGGAAGGCAATGCCGTCGACGTCGCTGACTCTGTATGCCACAGCCTCTATCTGATCTCCTACCTTAAAAAGATTTTCGAGCTTTGCCTGAGGATCGTCTGTGACGTTGTCAAGCGTGAGTATGCCTGTGCATTTCGAGCCGATGTCAACACGGACTTCGGTGCCGGAAACGGACATGACGTATCCCACGACGGTATCTCCTGTACTGATATTTTTGAACGATTCGTCAAGAAGCTCCGCGAAATTTTCATGTTCGCTCATAGTTGTTTGTACCTCCTCGATTATATAGCCGGGCGTTGAAGCTCCGGCTGCGATGCCTGCTTTACAGTGCATCTTTTTTATGTTATCGGGAATATCGGCTGCGCTTTCAATGAAAAACGTGTTTTCGCAATGCGCTTTTGCTATTTCGTAAAGCTTTCGGGAATTTGCACTTTCCACGTCGCCTACGACGAGCATAACGTCACAATCACGGGCGAGTTTTTCGGTTTCAAGCTGCCTTTCTTCCGTAACACAACATATTGTATCAAAAAATAAAGCGTTTGTATATAGTTTTTGAAGAATTTTTTTACTTTTTTCGTAATCAAAGTGATTAAGGGTAGTTTGACAAGCCACTATTATTGACTTTTCTGACAATTTAGCCCTTAATTCTCCGCAAAGAAGCTCGGAAAGCTTGTCGCTTGAAGCTATAACGGCATATTCGCCGTGAATATAACTGACTATACCTTTTACCTCCGGATGCATTTCGTCTCCGAAAATTACCGTGAAAGTTTCTTCGGAAGTGTTTTCGTCCATTATCCGATGTATTTTGGATACGAAAGGACAGGTGCAGTCGCAGGTGTGAAAAGTAGGGTCGTTTTCCTCTGCTTTTTTCAGCGACTGTGCAAGTTGCTTTGTTATTCCGTGCGCCCGTATTATAACGGTTGCGTTTGCGGGCGCTTTTGACATGAGAGCTTCGAGAGCGCTTCCGTCGATTGCGTAAACGCCCATACTTTCAAGCTTCTTTGTGTATTTTCCGTTGTGAATAAGATGACCGAGAGTGTATATTCTTCCGCCGCCCGAGGCGAGTTTTTCGGCTTGCTCGGTGGCGCGTTTTACGCCGAAGCAAAAGCCGGCGTGCTTTGCGAGTATTACGCTCAATTGCTTTTCCTCCGCCGGAGCATTCCGGCACAGATTCATTTTATTCTGCTTTCTATTATTTTAAGTGCGCGATCGACTGTTTCGTCAAAGCTGCCGGAATTGTCGAGCGTTATCGCATCGCTTGCGGGAATTGCAGGAGCGATTTTTCTCGTACTGTCCTGTTTGTCCCTTGCGGAAAGGGATTTTTTTACTTCTTCAACCGAAATATTTTCGCCCTTTTCGGCAAGTTCTGCTCTGCGCCTTTCCGCGCGGGCATCGTCGGACGCAGTCATAAAGAATTTTACGTCCGCGTTCGGAAGGATTACCGTTCCTATGTCGCGACCGTCCATAATTACGTTGTTTTTCTTTGCCATGTCACGCTGAACGTCGAGCAGAAACGCTCTGACCGAGCCTATTGCCGAAACAGCCGAAGCAAAAGCCGAAACCTCGCTTGTGCGGATAAGCCCTGTGACATCTTCGCCGTTCAGTATCATATGCTGTGTGCCCTCGACGAATTCAATATTCATTTTTACTTCGGGCAGGCGAGCCGTAACGGCTTCTTCGTTTTTGGGATCGGTACCTGTGCGAAGAATATAAAGACCTATCACGCGGTACATTGCGCCCGTATCGACGTGAATGTATCCGAGTTTTTTTGCAAGAGCCTTTGCAAGCGTGCTTTTTCCGGCTCCCGAAGGACCGTCTATCGCTATGTTTATCATTTTTTCATATCTCCCGTATTTTATATTTTTGCAGCGTCTGTCGCGGCGGATACCGCCGTTGAAAACGCCGATTGCAAGTTGAATCCGCCGGTGTAGGCGTCAACGTCTATTATTTCACCGGCAAAGTAGAGATTGGATATCAGTTTCGATTTCATTGTCGAAGGAGATATCTCCGAAACGGAGACTCCTCCTCCCGTGACTATTGCCTCGCTTATCGGGCGGAAGCCCGTAACCGTAAGCTTTATTGCTTTCATTGCTGATACTATGTTTTTGCGTTCTGCTTTTGTTATGGAGTTTGCCTCTCTGTCCGCACGGATACCGCAGATATCACAGAAGGGAAGTATCATTTTCGACGGGAGCAGAGTTGCAAGCACGGACGAAAAATGCTTGTTTTTGTTTTTATCGAATTCCGAAAGCAAACGCTTGTCAAGCGTTTCATCGTCAAGTGCGGGCTTTTCGTTGATAAGCACTTCATATCTGCCGCTTTCCATAGGACGCATATGTGCCGAAGCCGAAAGAATAACGGGACCGCTCACGCCGAAGTGCGTGAAAAGAAGCTCGCCGAAATCTTCATATATTACGGAGTTTTTAGTTGTATCCACGATTTTTACTGCGACGTTTTTAAGCGTAAGTCCCTGCATGCGCATACACAGATCGCCTGCGCACGAAAGTCCGACAAGCGACGGAATAAGCTCCGTTACCGTATGACCGAGCGAGCGCGCCATTTCAAAGCCGTCGCCGGTAGAGCCCGTCACGGGGTACGAAACGCCGCCGGTGCAGAGGATAACGCTGTCAAAGTCGGCGTAGCGGTGCTTTTCGGTTATAACTGCGGTTATTGTATTGTCGGAGCTTTCAAGAGAAGTCACTCTCTCGCCGATAATTCTGCAACCGCTGTCGGTTATCCGCTTTTTTAGGGCGAGGACAACGTCTGTAGCCTTATCCGAAACAGGGAAAACGCGGTTTCCGCGTTCGACTTTGAGCGGTACGCCGAGATTTTCAAAATAGTCGAAGGTGTCCTGCGGAGTGAATCGATGTATGGCGGAAAAAAGAAATTTTCCGTTTTGTGTAACGTTCCTTATAAATTCGTCGGGAGAGCAGGCGTTTGTCAGATTGCATCTGCCTTTTCCCGTTATGCCGAGCTTCATCCCGAGAAGTTTGTTTCTTTCAAAAAGCGTGACGGAAGCACCAAGCTCCGCCGCTTTGCAGCAAGCCATAAGTCCTGCCGCACCGCCGCCTATAACGGCTATTTTTTTGCGATTCATTTTTCGCCTCCGAGCTCTGCCAAAGCTTTTTCCGCGCGGTCGATATCGTCGTAAAGCGATTCGAGAAGCTTGTCTATTTCATCTGTTCTTGCATAGATTTCGGAAAGGCGGACGTAGTCGCCGGAGGCATCACCCTCCGCTTCCTTTGCAAGATGCGATTTTTCGTCCTCAAGCTTTTCTATTTCGGCTTCGCAGCGTTCTATTTTTGATTTGTTCTTTCTTATGTCGGATGCGTTTTTCTTTGCGTCGAGATAGCTTTGTTTGCTTTCCGCAACCGTTTTTTCCTGAGTAATTGCTGTTGATTTTACCGTTTCCTGCTCTTTCTTTTCGCAATATTCGTCGTAGCTTCCGCAGAATATCCGCAGTCCGCTTGTCATATCGAATATTTTTGAAGAGAGCTTGCGGACGAAATATCTGTCGTGCGAAACGGCGATTATCGTGCCGGAGAACTGCATGAGCGCGTCCTCGAGCGCTTCCCGTGAGCCTATGTCAAGATGGTTTGTCGGCTCGTCGAGGATGAGGAGGTTTATTTGTGAAAGTATCATTTTGCAGAGCATAAGTCTTGCTCTTTCGCCACCGGAAAGTACGGAAACCTTTTTGTCCATATCCTCGGCGAAGAAGAGAAACGAAGCAAGCGCGGAGCGAACAACAGGCATTGTCAGCTTGTCATGCGCGCGGCAGACTTCTTCAAGCACGGTGCTGTCGTTGTCAAGCGTCTGTTGCTCCTGATCGTAGTAACCGGGAATCACGTTGTAACCGAAACGAAGAACGCCCGAATAGTCCTCGTCGAGTCCGCCGAGTATGCGAACGAGCGTACTTTTTCCGCAACCGTTCGGCCCGACAATCATTATACGATCGCGCTTTTTGACTTCAAAGCTTATGTCGCTCAATATTTTTCTTTCTCCGTATGATTTTGAAATGTTTTCGGCAAAGAGAACGTCACTGCCACTTTCTCTTGCCTCCGAAAAACGGAGCGAAATGTTTTTGGGCAGATTTTTCGGCGCGGAAACGCTGTCTTTTTCAAGATGTTCTATCTGCTTTTGCTTGCTTTTTATCGTGATGAAGTTGTGAGCCTGTCCCCAACGGCGTTGCTGATCGATTATCGCTTCTATGCGCGATATCTCTTTTTGCTGAAGCTCGTGCTTCTTTGCAAGAGCTTTGCGCTGTTCGGCTTTCTGAGCCGCATAAGCGCTGTAATTGCCGTTGTATATAGTCGCTTCCGTATGCTCTATATCGAGTATCTTGTTTGCGGCACGATCGAGAAAATATCTGTCATGCGAGATGAGAATAAGAGTTTTTTTGTATGAACGCAGATGCTCCTCAAGCCATGCGAGCGTTTCCATATCGAGGTGGTTTGTCGGCTCGTCCAGAATGAGAAGATCGGGTTCACGGAGAAGGAGCTTTACAAGTGCGAGACGTGTTCGTTCGCCTCCGGACAGCTTGTTTATTGTCTTGTCGAGCGAATCTTCTCCGAAGCCGAAACGCGCAAGCGTGGATTTCGTTCTTGAACGGTATTCATATCCGCCCATTTTTCTGAAATCTTCTGTCAGGGTAGCGTATTTTTCAATGGCCTCATTGCCGCCGATATGATTTTCTATGCTTGCGGAAAGCTCACCGAGACGTCTTTCTGCCGCAACAATTTCCGGAAAAGCGTCAAGCATTTCCGCAAGGACGGTATTTTCGCTTTCGAGCATTGCGTTTTGCGCGAGCATTGAGACGGTTTTATCCTTTGCTATATAAACGCTTCCGGCAGACGGAGTGAACGTTCCCGCTATTATTTTTGCAAGAGTGCTTTTTCCCGCACCGTTTACGCCCACTATGCCGAGCCTGTCGCCTTCATTTATTGAGAAATTTATATTGTTTAATACAACGTCCGTCCCGTATTCGACGGTGACGCCGCTAACACTTAAAAGTACCATTTTCGAAACCTTAAAATAAAATTTATTTAATATTATACATCAATTTAAGGCGCTGTGTCAACCTTGCGGTGTCAAAATTGTGTATCTGACGTAAAATATTAACGATCAAATAGAAAAGGAGTGGATTTTTTTGAACGGAAAACTCAGAACGGCGTGCAATCTGCCGCTTCCGTATCCGGAGGTATGCGTTACCGAACCGAATATAAACTACGCAAGATTACTTTCATCGGCTTATGCCGGCGATGGGGGAGAGCTTTCGGCTGTTTTGCAATATACATACGGTCATCTTGTTACGGAAGGCGCCGAGCCGTCTCAGCTTTCGGTGGTGCTTTCATGCGTTTCCGTAACCGAAATGCGACATCTTGAAATACTCGGTGAGCTTATAACGAAGCTCGGCGGTGATCCGAAATTCTGCGATATGCAGAGAAGAGGCTGTTTTGATGCCGGCAAGGTGAATTATCAGACTTCGCCAGACAGGATCCTGCGTGCGGCAATATCGGGGGAAAAGGCGGCGATAGCGATGTACAGGGATCTTATCCGCAGGATAGATGACAGCTGTATACGCGAAATTCTCAGACGCATAATTCTGGATGAAGAGCATCACATAAAGCTTTTCAGCGAGCTTCTCGGCACGGCAAGATAGATAAACGCCGAAAACGGAAGATTTTCATTGACGAATCGTTTTTGCGGTGATATAATACAAGTCTGTAATAACTCTTTGTATTAAGTATCGAGGCGAATAATGATTTATCTTGTCATAGTTCCCGTGCTTGCCACAATAAAAGTAATCGGGCAAGGGGGCTTTCGAGAAGAAGATTGCATTGCCTGCGCGATGCACCGCGGACAAACGCAATGATATTCGGCACGGTGGCAATTGTTTTGCTTAACATAGGGTAAAAAAATAAAAGCCGCAAAAGCGACTTTCATTTTTGGAGCAGATGACGGGAATCGGTTCTCACGGCTCTACGCCGTTCGGTCGTAGTCGGCTCTGACAGCCGTCAAAGGCTGTCATTCACTACCGCCTTCTCCGCTTCCCGTCAAAGAAAAAAATAAAAGCCGCAAAAGCGACTTTGATTTTTTGGAGCAGATGACGGGAATCGGACCCGCGTAGTCAGCTTGGGAAGCTGATATTCTACCATTGAACTACATCTGCGAAAAAAGCCCGGAGATTTCCGAGCTTCTGGAGCTAATGATGGGACTCGAACCCATGACCTGTTGATTACGAATCAACTGCTCTACCAACTGAGCCACATTAGCATTGCTTTCACAAAGCGTATTAAAGTTTACCACATGAAAAACGTTTTGTCAATATTTTTTTATCATTTTTTGAAAGGAAATCGGACGTATGAACTTAACGGACCGCCGGGAAGTGAAAGGACTTCTTGACAGATATGGTCTTGCTCCGAAAAAAGGCAGAGGACAGAATTTTCTTGCAAACGCAACGGTTGTAAATGATATTGCATCCCTTTGCGGCGACGGGGACAGATGCGTTATAGAAATAGGACCCGGAGTCGGCGCGATGACAGCCGAGCTTTGCAAAATGTATAAAAAAGTGCTTGCGATAGAAGTGGATACCGATCTTATACCGCTGCTTTCGGAGGCGCTCCGCGAATACGACAATCTTGAAATTATGGAAGCGGACGCGATGAAAGTGGACTTTACTGCGCTTGTGCGCGAAAAATTTCCGGGAGAGAAGGTATCTGTTTGCGCAAATCTTCCGTATTATATAACTTCTCCTGTCATAATGCGACTTCTTGACAGTTCCGAAGTGTTCGATTCGATCGTTGTTATGATACAGAAGGAGGTGGCAGACAGGCTCTGCTCACAGCCCGGAAGCGCGGATTTCGGTGCAATAACACTAGCCGTCACATATAAAGCCGAAGTTGAAAAATGCTTTTCGGTGTCGGCGGGTAATTTCATACCCCCTCCAAAAGTTACATCTTCGGTTATAAAGATGAATATAAGAGAAGAGCCGCCCGTTTCTCCGAAATCCGTTGAAAATATGTTTGCACTCATCCGTGCGGCTTTCGCACAGAGAAGAAAAACCTTTTCAAACGCAGTAAGAGCGGTTTCATCAAAATACAGCAAGGAGGATATCGAAAATGCGCTTATATCGCTCGGTCTGCCTGCGGACGTGAGAGGCGAAAAACTCGGACTTTGCGAATATGCTGCGCTTTCGGATATTTTGCCGTTATGATAAATCAAAAACTTGAAGATTTCAAAAAATATATAAAAGGCAAAAGTGTTGCGCTCATAGGATCTGGAATAAGCAATATGTCGTGCGTGGACCTTTTGCTTTCCTACGGTGCCGAGATAACGGTAAGAGATAAAAATCCCGATCCGACATATACTCCGGACGGAGAAGGCGGAGCCGACGTAAGGGTTCTGCCGATACTTTCTGCAAAGGGCATAAAAACGCGGTTCGGAGACGATTATCTTGACGATCTTTACGAGAATGTTATAATAAAGACTCCCGCAATAAGATGTGATGTACCGCAGATAGCGGAAGCCGTGAAAAACGGCGCGAGACTGACTTCCGAATCGGAGCTTTTCTGCACGCTTTGTCCGTGCAGAATAATCGCCGTTACGGGCAGTGACGGAAAGACTACTACGACAACGTTGATATACAAAATGCTTTCCGCAGAGGCTGAAAAATGCGGACACCGCGTTTTTCTCGGAGGGAATATAGGCACGCCGCTTTTTCCCTTAATAGAAAGCGTCAGTGAAAATGACTTTGCGGTGCTTGAGCTTTCGAGTTTTCAGCTTCATACTATGAAGTTCATACCGTATCGCGCCGTGATAACAAATATATCTCCGAACCATCTCAATTGGCACACGGATATGAACGAGTATGCCGAAAGCAAGGCAAATATTTTCCGCTTTCAGGACGAAAACTGCGGGCTTGTTCTTAACCGTACTGACGGTTACACAAATGCTTTTGCAGAGCGTGCAAAGGCGAAAGTTACGCTTTTCTCATCAAAGGAAGAGCCTGACGGAGATGCTGTATGGCTTTGCGGGAATGATATTTATGCGCGCAGCGGAGGCGAGAGACGTAAGGTGCTTAGCCGCAATGAGATACGCATAGTAGGACTTCACAACGTTGAAAATTACATGGCGGCTATCGCCGCTACGGAAGGGCTCGTCTCAGACGAGACTGTAAGAAAAATCGCCAAAGAATTTCCAGGCGTACGCCACAGAATAGAAGAGGTTTGCGAGCGAGGCGGTGTGAAGTATTACAACAGCTCGATAGACACAACTCCCTCCCGCACGATAGCCGCATTGAACTCATTTGACCACCCGCCTGTTGTTATATGTGGCGGATCGGACAAGAACCTTCCGCTCGAATCGCTTGTGGACATTCTTATGAAAAAAGCCAAATACATAGTCCTTACGGGGACAACGGGAGTAAAGCTCAAAGCGCTGCTTTCGGCAGCAGGCTGTGACAAATTCGCCTATGAGGGCGATTTCAAGCGGGCGGTAAAGCTTGCGGCATCGCGCGCAGAAAAAGGCGACGCCGTGCTTCTTTCTCCTGCGGCGGCAAGCTTTGACAGCTTCCGCAACTTTGAGCGCAGAGGCGATTTCTTCTGCAATATAGTTAAAAATTTATGATGAAATAAACGGAAGGACAAAACAATGGAGCTTTCACAAAGACTGAGATCAATAGACGAGACGGCAAGAAAAGCGCTTGCTCCCGTTTTCGCGGAGTTTGACAGAATATCCGAAGAAAATACGGAAAAGGTGCTGCGCTCGTTCGCAAAGCATCGCGTGTCGGATTCTATGTTTGCCGGATCTACGGGCTACGGTTATACGGACAACGGCAGGGATGCACTTGATAAGATTTATGCCGATGTTTTCGGAGCGGAGGCGGCTTTCTGCCGTCACAGTATTGTAAACGGCACGCATGCGATATCCATCGCGCTTTTCGGACTTCTCCGTCCCGGCGACGTTATGCTTTCCATAACAGGACGTCCTTATGACACGCTTTCGGACGTCATCGGTGACAGAACACACGACGGAACGGGTTCGCTTGCCGATTTCGGTGTGGAATACGATGAGACCGAGCTTAAAGACGGAGGGGTTGACTATCCTGCCGCGCTTGAAAAGATAAACAAATACGGCGACAGAATTAAGGTTATATTCATTCAGCGGTCGAAGGGCTATGGAATCCGCCCGACTTTTTCGGCTGAGGAGATAGGCGAGATGGCACGTTTCTGCCACGAAAATTCAAAGGCTTACGTGGTTGTTGACAACTGCTACGGAGAGTTCTGCGACGAAAAAGAGCCGACTGATTTCGGTGCCGACGTTATTGTCGGCTCGCTTATAAAAAATCCCGGCGGCGGAATGGCAAACTGTGGCGGATATGTTGCGGGGACGGCAAAGGCTGTCGAGCTTATATCTTACCGTCTTACGACGGTGGGAATAGGCACGGAGGTCGGCGCGACGATAGGCGAAAACCGTAATCTTTTCAGAGGATTTTTCCTTGCGCCGCACGTTGTGGCTCAGGCGAAAAAGACGGCGGCATACGCTTCATATGTTTTTTCTGCGCTCGGATACGATGTCTCGCCTTCGTATGACTGCGACCGTCACGATATAATTCAGACCGTGACATTCGGCACGGCGGAAGGGCTTTGCGCTTTCTGTCGCGGAATACAGGCAGGTTCGCCCGTTGACGCATTTGTCACGCCCGAGCCGTGGGCTATGCCCGGCTACGCAGACGAGGTGATAATGGCGGCGGGAACGTTTGTTTCCGGCTCGTCTATTGAAATTTCGGCGGACGGACCGCTCCGCGAGCCGTATACGGCGTACTTTCAGGGCGGATTGACGTTTGAAAGCGGAAGGTATGCAATACTCAAAGCGGCTAAATGCCTGCTCGGAGAATAATATAAACAATATATCTATGCAAAATGCACGGAAAATATCCGTGCATTTTTTATTTTCGTGCGATGTATTGTGACAAATTATTCGCACAGACAGGGTTTATAATTATAAAAAAGACGGGAGTGACGAAAATGACGGAAGAAATATACGGCGATGTGCTTTTTCTTATAAATTTTTCAATGGATTTTCTTTCACTTTTTATTACGGGAAAAATAATGCACCTTAAATTGAAAGCGTGGAGGGTGCTTGTTGCGGCGAGCATAGGCGGTGTTTACGGAGTTGCGGCGCTGTTCTTTCCTTTTGACGGAATACCGCTTGTTTTTGCCAATATAGCCTGCGCCGCAGTTATGTGCTTTATCGCATTCCGGAGCAGGGGCAAGATCTCTTCGGTGTTTTTGTGCTGTCTGCTTTTCTACGGAGTCGGGATGTTGCTCGGAGGAGCGATGACGGCACTGTATTCGCGAATAGGCAAATATACGGGCTACATATCAATAGGCGGGAGCATATCTACTGTTTTCGGCGATATTCCGATATGGGCATTTGCTTTGGCGGCGGCACTTGCTGCTGTTATAACGTATGTTTGCGGAAGGCTTGTTGCAAGAAAAGGCTCTGAGGAGCATGTCAGGATAACGTTCGGCTTTCTCGGTAAAAGTGCGGAAGCCGACTGTCTTGTTGACAGTGGCAACCTGCTTTCGGAGCCGATAACGGGAACTCCGGTGATATGCCTGAGAAAGGAAGCCGTCTCGGACGTTTTTCCCTGCGAGGTTGTTTCGGCGATGCAAAACGGCGGATTTGGCGCCAGCCTTGACACGATGCGACGACTGAGATTCATTCCGTCGGTTTCGGTCACGGGGAACGCTACGGTAATCGCTGCCGTTCCGGACTATTGCTATATTGATACGATAAACGGCAAAGAACCGAAAAAGGCGCTGATAGCTATTGATTATTCCGATTGCGACTTCGGCGGAACGGACGGCATTGTACCGAAAATACTTCTTTAACGGAGGAGAATATGTTTTTTCGTAAAATAATATCCGATTTACGGCTTGCCGTTTGCAGGCTAATGCAAAGGCTCGGACTTTCGCGCGGAGTTCATTACATAGGCGGGGCGGACACGCTTCCTCCGCCGCTTACAGCGGAGGAGGAAACAGATATATTAAGCCGTCTTGACGAGGATGCAGGTCTTCGTCGGGTACTTGTTGAAAGAAATCTGAGACTTGTTGTTTACATAGCTCGCAAATTTGAAAACACGGGTGTCGGAATAGAGGATCTTATATCTATCGGTACGATAGGACTAATCAAGGCGGCAAACACATTCCGGCTTGACAAAAATATAAAGCTCGCCACATATGCGTCGCGCTGTATAGAAAACGAAATACTTATGTACATAAGAAAAAATCAGAATCTGCGTTTTGAAATGTCACTTGAAGCTCCGCTCAGTGCTGATTGGGACGGTAACGAGCTTATACTTTCCGATATTCTGGAAAGCGACGAGGGAAACGTCGGTAAGCGCATTGAGGATGAAGAAGAAAAAAGCGCGATAGCGGAAGCGGTAGCGCTCCTCGGTCCGCGCGAAAGGGAAATAATAGAACTGCGATTCGGACTCGGTGGCAGAAAAGAGATGACGCAAAAAGAGGTTGCGGATCTGCTTGGAATATCGCAATCTTACATTTCAAGACTCGAAAAAAAGACGATAAACCGCCTTAAAGAGGAGATTGAAAATAAAATTTGAAAAAAATCTGAAAAAAATCAAAAAAACTCTTGCAAAAAATATCGGGGTATGGTATAGTAAATAGGCTATGAATTTAGAAAGGAAGAAGGTGCGAACATGAAAGAGGGAATCCATCCTAAGTACGTTGATGCAACCGTCAAATGTGCTTGCGGCGAAGTCATACAGACAAAATCGACTAAGGGCGATTTCAAAGTTGAAATTTGCTCAAAATGCCATCCTTTCTATACCGGAAAACAGAAATTCGTTGACTCCGGCGGGCGTGTCGATAAGTTCAAAAAGCGTCTTGAAGGAAAGAAATAATCAGGTTTATGACTTTGATTTGGCGGGAAAACGCACGGCTTTACGGTTATGCGTCGTCCCGCCTTTTTTCTGCCTTTTCGAAGGAGGTTAAATTTTTATGGAGAATCTGATAGGTAAAGATACAATAACAAACGTCGTGCTTGTGGGAATTTTTCTGCCGGAAGACGACGAGCGCGGCTTTGAAGCTTCGCTCGATGAGCTTGAAAGGCTTACCGAGACAGCGGGCGGAAAGGTTTTTGCACGTCTTACGCAAAACAGGGAAAATCCCGAGCCGAGAACTTATATAGGTCCCGGCAAGGTTACGGAGCTTCGCGAGCTTTGTAAAAACAACGATATAGATACGGTGATATTCGATTGCGAGCTTTCCCCGTCGCAGATAAAGAATCTTGAGGATGATACAGAGCTTAAGGTAATAGACAGAAGTATGCTCATTCTTGACATCTTTGCGCTTCACGCCGTAAGCGGAGAAGGCAAGCTTCAGGTCGAGCTTGCCCAGCTCAAGTATACGGTTCCCAGACTTACAGGAAAGGGAAGCGAGCTTTCAAGACTCGGCGGCGGAATAGGAACCAGAGGTCCTGGTGAATCCAAGCTTGAGACCGACCGCAGACACGTCAAACGCCGTATCGACGCTTTGCGCGAGCAGCTTTCGCGCCTTGAAAAGAACAGAGCGACCCAGCGTTCACAGCGCAAAAATTCGGGAATATTCTCTGTTGCGATAGTCGGATATACGAACGCCGGAAAATCAACGCTGCTCAATGCTCTTACGGGAGCGGGAATTCTTGCGGAGGACAAGCTTTTCGCAACGCTTGACACGACTACGAGAAAATATGCGTTGCCATCGGGCGAGGAGATACTCCTTACCGACACGGTAGGCTTTATACGCAATCTTCCGCACCATCTGATAGATGCTTTCAAGTCAACTCTTGAAGAGCTGAAATATGCTGACGCACTTCTCGTCGTTGTCGACGCAAGCGATCCCGAATGTTCCGCACAGATAGAAGTTACGGAAAAGCTTATATCGGAGCTTGGCGCAGGGGCGCTTCCCATGCTTTATGTATTCAACAAGTGCGATATGGGAATAAGAGACATCCCGGTGTCTCCGGACGGAGCGAAAAAGGAACGTGTGTTTATTTCCGCCAAGACCGGAGAAGGACTTGGCGAATTTGAAGAAAAGCTTGAAAAGCTTGCTCACGGCGGCAAAAAGCAGCTTACGTTCGTTTTTCCGCACAACGGGCTTTCAAAGAAAGCGATACTTTATAAAAACTCTACGGTGATATCGGAAGAATACGGTGACGGCGGTGTTACGGTCGTAGCGGTCGTAGACGAAAAAACCGAAGGTCAGCTGAAAGAATATATAAAATAATAATGAAAAAGAATATAAACTGAAAGGGAAACGATATGGCGGCAGATGCTCTTACAACGCTCGGAAAACGCGGAGAATTTGAATTTACCGAAAAGAAGTCGGTGTTTATAGGCTATGCCGCGCCAGTGAAAAGCGAGGCGGAAGCGCTTGCTTTCGTTGCGGAGATAAAAGCAAAACATTCTGACGCGCGTCACAATGTTTCTGCTTACACAACAGGCAGCGTGTGCCACGCAAGCGATGACGGAGAACCGCAGGGAACGGGCGGAGTTCCCGTTCTTGATGTGATACGTAAAAGCGGCGTTGACAACGCCGCTGTTGTCGTTACAAGATATTTCGGAGGAATACTTCTCGGCGCGGGCGGACTTGTGCGCGCGTACTCGAAAGCTGCCGCAGGAGCCGTAGCCGATGCCGGAATAGTGACGTTTGATCTGTTTTCGGAGTGCGAAATTGTCTGCTCGTATTCTGATTATGACAAGCTTTTATACGAGCTTGGCAAGTACACCGCGATGATAGACGGCACGGAATTCCTTTCCGGAATAACAGTGAAGTTTGCAATACTTGCAAGTGAAGAAGAGTTGTTTTCCGGCAGAATACGCGAGATGACGGGCGGAAAATGCACCGTTCTGCACACGGGCGAGCGCTTTGATGCAAAAAATAACGCATAAATGTCGAAAAATTAAAATAAAAAAGGAGTTTTGCAAAATATTTCGTATATTATCATCAAATAATAAAAGACAGGAGATTTTTTGCTTTGACCGTAACGGAAATGCTTATGGAGCGTGAAAGAAATACGCTTTCTCCCTATGCGTGCCTTTCGGAAAACACGAAAGGAAGACTTCATCCTATAAAGCCGTGTGAGATGAGAACCGAATTTCAGCGCGACAGGGACAGGATAATTCATTGCAAGTCCTTCCGCAGGCTTATGAACAAGACTCAGGTTTTTCTGTGTCCGGAGGACGATCATTACAGAACGCGCCTTACCCACACGCTTGAAGTTACGCAGATAGCCAGAACAATAGCAAGAGGACTTTCCTTAAACGAGGATCTTACGGAGGCTGCGGGACTCGGACACGATCTTGGGCATCCGCCGTTTGCTCACGCCGGCGAAAGAGCGCTTATGGAGTGCTTCGACCCCGGATTTACTCATTATTATCAGAGTCTGCGCGTGGTAGATAAGCTTGAGAAGAATGGCAAGGGACTCAACCTTACGTTTGAAGTGCGCGATGCGATAGTGAACCATTCCGGAAATAATTCGGCGTCTACGCTGGAAGGCAAAATAATCAAGTTTGCGGACAGAATAGCGTATATAAATCACGATATCGACGACGCGATAAGAGCGAAAATACTCCGCAAAGAGGATCTGCCCAAGAAGCTTACGGATATTCTCGGAGATACGCACTCGGCAAGGATAGGAACGCTTGTCAACTCGTTGATAACCGAAAGCACGGGTAAGAACGAAATAATAATGGACAAAACAATCCATTCCGCAATGCTTGAGCTTCGTGAGTTCCTTTTTGAAAGGGTATACAGAAATCCCGAAGCAAAGGGCGAAGAAGGCAGAGCAATGGATATGCTGAAACGTCTGTACGAATATTTTGTTGAAAATCCGGAGGCGATGCCTGCCGAATATAATATAGACGAAAGCGACACCGTCGAGCGCAGGGTCTGCGACTACATCTGCGGAATGACGGACAGATACGCAATAAACACATTCGAGCGCATTTTTGTGCCCAAGGTCTGGAAATAAATTTTTGAAAAAAGGAGGGAACTTTTCTTGAAGATAACGCAGGAATTTCTTGAAGACTTAAAATTCCGCAACAGAATGGAAGAAGTAGTTTCTCCTTATGTGACGCTTAAAAGAGCGGGATCGCGCCTTGTGGGACTCTGCCCGTTTCATTCCGAAAAAACGCCATCATTTACGGTGTTTACGGATACGAATTCATATCATTGCTTCGGATGCGGTTCGGGAGGAGACGTTATAACGTTTGTTATGGCGGCGGAGAATCTTGATTATATAGGCGCGCTTGAATATCTTTGCAACCGCGTCGGAATGAAAATGCCCGAAGGCGGCGATGAAAAGAGCGAATCCGTACGGCGACGCCGTTTTTATGATATGAACAGGGAAGCGGCGCGGTTTTTTCATGCGTCGCTGTCAAAACCGGGCTCTGAAGCTGCGGTAGATTATCTGATGAACAAGCGCGGACTTCCAAAGGCGGCGATAACGCGATTCGGGCTGGGATATGCACCGAACACGTTCAATGCGCTGCGCGAGCATATGCGTTCGCTCGGATATCATGATGAGGAAATGGCAGAAGCTTTTCTTTGCGGCAGAAACCGAAGCGGCAAAGGATATTTTGACTATTTCAGGGGAAGAATAATTTTTCCCATAATAGATAACTTCGGGCATGTTATAGGTTTCGGCGGACGCGCTATGGGCGACGCTCAGCCGAAATACCTGAACAGCTCCGATACGCCTGTTTTCAAGAAAAGCCGCAATCTTTATTCGCTCAATTTTGCGAGGACGTGCTGTTCGGAGGAGCTTATCCTGTGCGAAGGATATATGGACGTTATAGGCGTAAACCTTGCGGGACTTTCAAACGCGGTAGCAACACTCGGCACGGCGCTTACGAGCGATCAGGCAAGGATAATGGCGAAATATACGAAAAAGGTTATAATCGCTTATGACAGCGACGGAGCGGGCGTTGCGGCAACGCGACGCGCGATACCGATTCTTACCGAAGCCGGACTTGAAGTGAGAGTGCTTCATATGGAAGGAGCAAAGGATCCGGACGAGTATGTAAAGAAATTCGGAAGAGACAAATTCCGGGCGCTTGTGGCGGCAAGCGAAGGAAAACTTGAATTCCTGCTCGGTTCGGTGATGAACAAATACAATACCGACATTCCCGATGAGAAAATAAAGGCAGCGGAAGAGCTTTGCACGATAGCGGCGGATGTCGATTCGGGAGTGGAACGTGAGGTCTATATAGGCAAGATAGCGACCGCACTCGGAATAGAAGTCGCAAGTGTGCGGAGTGATACCGAACGCAAGCGAAAATACAGAAAAAAAGATCGCGAAAACGAGGAAAAACGCAAGATAGTTATGAGCTCTCTCGGCGTGGGGGACAAGGTCAATCGCGATTACGCAAGAAACGTAAAAGCGGCTCATGCGGAGGAAACGGTGCTTGGATTGATGCTGCTTTATCCTGAATACACCGAAAAGGTGCGGAGGGGCGAGATCGATCTGAGTGAAGACGACTTTGTTACCGAATTCAATCGCAGAGTGTTCTCGCACCTGCGCGAGAAGGGAAGCACGGGAGGCTTCGGAGCATTCGCCGAAGAATTTTCGCCGGAGGAGATATCAAGAATGTCGTCAATGCTCGTGGCGAGACAGGAGCTGACAGACAACAGCGAAAAGGTTTTCCTTGAAAGCATAGAGTCGCTTAAAAACGCGGTCGCGGAATCGCGGGATAAATCCGGCGACGATATAGACTCGGTAATGAAAATAATAGAGAGAAAAAAACGTCAGAATAAGTAAAAGAAAAAGAATACATAAATTTCGGAGGAATATTCAATGCTTGACGATACAAACAAGACTGTGGCAGAGATGCCCGCAGAGGAGGAACACAAGGAAGAGACAAAAAAGCCTGCCGCAAAGAAGCCGACGGCTAAAAAGGCTGCTGTGACGGACGCTTCGGAAGCGCCGACGGTTGAAGTGAAAGACGAGCCCGCACAGACACAGCATCCGGCAAAAAAGAAAACGTCCTCTCAATCAAAATCACATTCGGCGAAAAAGGCGGATACTTCTTCCGAATACTCTTCCGAACACAAGCAGAGCGGCGAGCATAAAGAGAAAAACGATATTCAGGATATAATCGACAAGGCGAAAGCCAAAGGCTCCATTTCAAACAGTGAGATAATGGTTTCTCTCGGCGATACGGATTACGATCTTGATCAGATAGACAAGCTCTATGAAACGCTTGAAGCTATGGGAATCGACGTAACGGAGGATTTCGACGACGATGAGCCGATAGATCTTGACGAAGATATAGAAGCGGATCTTGAAAATTTTGAAAGCTCGGAAAGTATGGAAAAAGCTCTTTCTCAGGAAGGGCTGATGATAGACGACCCCGTGAAAATGTACCTTAAAGAGATAGGCAGAGTGCCGCTTCTTGACGCGGAAAGAGAAGCAGAGCTTTCAAAACGCATGTCCGAAGGCGACGAAAAAGCAAAGCAGGAGCTTGTTGAAGCAAACCTTCGTCTTGTTGTAAGCATTGCCAAAAAGTATGTAGGCAAGGGGCTTTTCTTCCTTGACCTCATTCAGGAAGGCAATCTCGGGCTCATGAAAGCCGTTTCAAAGTTCGACTATACAAAGGGCTATAAATTTTCAACCTATGCCACATGGTGGATACGTCAGGCCATAACCAGAGCAATAGCCGATCAGGCTCGTACTATAAGAATTCCCGTGCATATGGTTGAAACCATACACAAGGTTACAAAAGTATCGCGCCAGATGCTTCAGGAGCAGGGCAGAGAGGTTACGCCCGAAGAGATAGCAAAAGAAATGAATATGAGCCCCGAAAAGATACGAGAGATAATAAAGGTCGCACAGGACCCTATCTCGCTTGAAACGCCAGTAGGCGAAGAAGAGGACAGCCATATAGGCGACTTTATCGAAGATCAGGACTCTCCTGCTCCGGCTGACGCCGCGTCCTACGCGCTTCTTCGTGAGCAGCTTTGCGAGGTGCTCCATACCCTTACGCCGAGAGAGGAACACGTCCTCAAACTTCGTTTCGGTCTTGAAGACGGAAGGACAAGAACACTCGAAGAAGTCGGACAGAAATTCAATATAACCCGCGAAAGAATTCGTCAGATAGAGGCGAAAGCACTCCGTAAACTTCGTCATCCGAGCCGTTCAAAGAAGCTTAAAGACTATCTTGACTGATAAATTTCAGATTGCATAATATACAACATTCTGCCGTTCGGTTTGAACTTTGTGCATATTCTCATTGTGCATAAAGCAAAACGTGCGGCAGATGTTTTTGTATATAATAACAAAAAAACAGCAGAATACACTCTGCAAAAAAAATTCACGCGAGATAAGAGATTAAATTATCACTTGACACAATAGCTTATTTGTAGTAATATTATTATATATTATTATAACTTCGCGTATTGTTTATATCGCGAAAGCACCAGCAAGCAAGAACTTTTTTCGGAGGAACCTTTTCATGTCAAAGAAAATTTTAAGTCTGATACTTGCCGCCGTAATGATTTTCGGCGCGCTTGCAATGACGGGATGCTCGCTTTTTGAAAAGAATGAGCAGACCGAGACTGACGATCGTCTGCCCACGACGCTTAACCTTCTGGGTATAACGGAAAGTTCGACCACGCCCGAGGCTGTGGCGGCAGTCGAGGAGCAGATAAACAAAATACTTGTTGCAAAGTATGAAACAAAGATAAAGCTCACCCTTGTGACAGAGGATGAATATTATAAGCTTATCGAAGAAAGAATAGCGGAGAAAAAGCATCTTGACAATCTTGATGCGGCAATTCAGCAATACAATAAGTATATGAAGAAGCTTGCCGACGAGCAGGCAAGAATTGCGGCTTCGCTCAGCTCCGGCAGCGGTAAATGGAAGAAAAACAATGTAACCGTAATTGCGGAGACAGTTTCCACAAGACCTATTTATACTGCAGAGCAGACGACGGTAGACGAGGGAGGTATCATCTCGATAGTTTATCCCGACCCTGAATCGCCGATTGATATAGTTATGGTTTCCGGCAAGGAGATGTACGATTATCTTGACAAAAACTCGATAATCGCATCTATTACCAGCTATCTTACCGAAGAAAACTATCAGAAGCTCAACCAGTATATTTACCCCACATATTTCTCGCAGATTTCAGCTATGACAGGCGACGTAAAGGCGGTTCCTTCAAACAATCTTCTTGCTGAGTACACTTATCTTGCGGTTGATAAAAAGCTTGCCGACAAATACGGCTTCAATATAGACAATGCAAGCAATTATTCCGACCTTTCCGATTTTCTTGCAAAGGTAAAGGAAAATGAAAGCGTAAGACCGTTTAAGGACGCTCCGGACGCGCTCGGGATATTCTATCCGTTTGGCAAGGACGTTGCCGTTGCGGCATATGCTGATCCTATCTACGGTTATAACACCGAAGAAGACAAATCATTTACAATAAGCAATCTTTTCGATATTCCGCAGTATACCGATCACCTCAAACTTATGGCTGAATATAAAAAGCTTGGTTATTTTGACGGCGAAGGCGACTCGTTTGCGGTTGCAGCTATAGTCGGCGACGCTTCCATTGCTGACGCTTACGGTGATGACTATTATGTAAAGGTCGTTCAGAATCCTTTCGTTGAAGAGACTGATATATTTGAAGGTATGATGGCTGTAAGCACATACACTTCAAGCGAAAAACGTTCTCTTGAAATCGTTCAGGCATTCAGCACTACGCCCGAGCTTAAAAACCTGCTTCAGTACGGTATAAAGGATGTAAACTACTCCGTAAATGATGACGGTCTTACAATAAAGCGCCTCAACAGCGATTATATGATGGATACGGCGCTTACAGGCAACGTTTACATGGGGTATCCTGAAGAAGGTCAGGATGCGGACCAGTGGTCATATTATAAGGTTACAAACCTTTCCTCGCTTCTTTCTCCGTTCCTTGTTTACTATGTAAATGAAAATACGATAGACGGCAATATGAACGACATTCTCAAGAGAGTTGCTCTTGAAGAGGCGTTCCTCAACGTAAACACCACATATGACGCCTACCTTGAAATAGAAAACACCGTTGCCGGAGGCAACAAGCTTCTTGAGCTTAAACGTTATTACAAGGATTATCTTAAGCAGTGTCTCAGAGCTGACGGCGTAACAGAGGCTATGCTTGATCAGGCAGTCGAAGGGTCAAGTATCAGAAGTAACGAGTGGCTTACTCAGAAAATAGTTGACAAGTTTGTTGCAGAGAAGTATTCGGAGCTTGCAACATCCGCCGGAATAAAGACGCTTGTAGAACAAAAGCTTACCGATATAATAGGCGTAAGCTATACAAAGAAAGCGACAGGCAACTCGTTTGCAAAATACAGAACAGACGCTCAGCAGTATTATACAAATATCAAATATCTCCGTATAATGGCAGATATGCTTCTTTTCACGGATCTTGACGAAGCGGAAAAAGCAAAATATGACGCTATGACGGATACGGAATTTGAAGCTGCACTTCTTGAGTTCGTTACCGAAAACTATATAAAGCAGAATGAACTCACTGATGAAAAATATGCAGAGCTTGTAAAGACATACATCTGCTCGCAGATGAACTTCTCGGACAATCTCGGCAACACTTATTCCGTAGGCTGGAACGAAATAAACAATACGCTCAAAAAGGCGCAGCCGTTTATTGACTACACCGAAAAGCTTAAAGAAATCTATGCCGATCTTCTTTCCGAAAGCAAGTATAATCTTGACAGTTCAAGCGCAACTCCGACCGCCGTTGTAACAAAGATCCACGATCTGCTTTACGCTCAGTATCTTGACGAGCAGGGCGTTTCGATGGCTGAATTTCAGAACGGCATCTATGATGAGATATTTGCTCCTTACGGCGTAACAAAAGCCGAAGCGGACGAAATAAGAAAGAAAGACAAGACAACTTACGATTCTTATATCTCCAAGATAAAGTCGAAATACAAAGCTGTTCTTAAGGAAGAGTATTCGGCGGAGAAATATAAGGAAAAGGGAACGATGGCGCTCAACGCTACCGAAATACTGACAACCGTTATCAACCACCTTATAGAAGAAAAAACACAGATATATCACACAATGTGTGAAGCTGCCGGAATGAGCTACAGCGAGTTCAAATCCACAAAAACATACATGACAGACTATATCAAGTATGTAAACATGATGAGAACAAAGAATACCTACACGCTTTCCACAGTTTATACAACAAGTCAGATCAACGCTCTTAAATATAATGAAATTCAGGACGTCGTATATGATGTGATCTACAACGTAGGTTACTATACAAACGAAATGGTTAAGCTTGTCGGTTCTTCGCTTTCCGATTATACAAGTGCTAAGTCAAGCGCTGCAAAATATATCGAGTCACTCGGCAAGATGATAGAATATTACAAAAATGACATCATCGCGCTCGGATACGATATAGACACGTTCAGAAATATGGACCCCGAAGATATCGAAGATATAATCTACGATCTTGCAACTAAGGAATGCTCCAAAGGCAAAGAAACGCTTGAAGAGTATATGGTAAGCATTTCGAAGAAATATATCGACGGTATAAAGACAGCAGAAAATATTGAAGAATACTGCAAGAAAGCTTCCGAAGAACTTCACGCAGACGCGATATTTGACGCTGTACCGAAGGAATTCGACAGAGCCAAAGAAAAAGCTCTTACCGAAGAAACAAAATAAACAAAAACCAAGCGAGCCGGCTGAAAAGCCGGCTCGCTTTTTTGCTTTTCGGAATATTTTCTGAAAAAGATAAATATAAATTTATCACACGGAAGGTTTTCGGAGGCGCTTACGGAAGAAAAACTTGAAAAAATAATAAAATATCTGCCGCGGGAAAAAGGTGAAGCCATAGCTTCGCTTTGCAGGGAGAGACTTGGCGGCGGTCGTGACGTAAGCGAGATAAGACTGCGGGAGG
>ULTU01085862.1_pt1 | contig 31812 bp, 25 predicted proteins | sample 1957861 | NCBI WGS metagenome assembly ULTU01 (sample SAMEA4835742, study PRJEB28245) | human gut metagenome | biome: gut microbiome; material: fecal sample | place: Denmark | collected 2008
ATTACTCGCTTTGTTTGTTGTATTTGGAGTAATATGGGGACTTATTCGTGGACTTAGAAAAACCGCAAGTCGTGGAATATTTTTGATAATAACTAGCATCATTGTGCTATTTATTACAATTCCTCTAACCAAAGCCTTGTTACAAATCAAAATTAACACCCAGTTTACAATTGGCGAAAACACTTTGACTGGTGAAAACAGCATTGAACAGATTGTGACTTTTGCGGTTAAAAACTTACTTGGCGATGAATTTTCAAATAAGAACCCAGAATTTGTAAGTATTATTACAAACTTGCCACTTGTATTTATTAATGCCGTTGTGTACATGCTTTTGTTTTGGATTTTCAAATATTTGTTACTTCCACTCAACTATTTGTTTTACAAACTTACATTCGCTCCCAAAAAGCCCAAAGAAAACTTGGGGTTTAGTGCTTTTGATTCCGACCAAAATCCAACACCGCTTAATGACAGTTTGGAAAGTCAACCTAGCGACACAAACCCATCTACCACAAATAATCAACCACAAGTGGAACAAACTGGGAATAGTCAGACAAGTGGAGAATTAAATCTCACACAAGAAAGTGTTCAATTCAAAAATCTTAGTCAACAAAACAATGATTTGAAAAATGAATTGTTTGGCAAAGAAGGAACATTTATAAAAACAGAAGTCGAAGCAAAGCCTGATATCCCAAAATTTAATCTGGAAGACGATACTCAAAAAATAGATGTAACACAACCACCTTCCAAAAAGAAAACAAAAAAAGAAAAGAAACCAAAAATCAAGTACAACAAGCACAGACTTTGGGGTGCTTTGGTGGGTGGATTTGTTGGACTATTTATAATGCTTAATACTCTACTACCTGTTTATGGTTTTATGGGAATTATTGAAGACGTAAACAAAGTCAAAATCGAAAACTTAAGCAACGAAAGCATTGACTTGTCCAACAAAACAAACGGAATATCTGATCAAATTATTTCGGCTTATGAAAGTTCCATTCTCAAACCCGTATCAAAATATACAGGAATTGAAGGTTTGTCCCTTGCAGAATTTGATTACTTAACCACACAAAAAATTGGCGATAGCAAAGTTACGCTTAGGTCAGACGTCAAAAATATTGTTGTAACCGCACAAAAAGCCGACGCACTTATCGGCAAATACAAAAGTTTTGTGGGCGACGGAAACATGTCGGCACTTACTCAAGAACAACTAAATACTTTGATTGGCGACGCAAAAAATGTTTTGGAAACAGCAAAGACCGTAAATTTGGTAGACTGTGTGTCAAGTTATTTAATTCCAGTCGCTTGTACATTGGTTCTTAATTCTGATGCAAAACTTAGTGATAATCAGATTGTTAATGATTTGTTAGTTGAAGCAATCACTAGCCTTGCCGAATCAAAAAATATTAATGTATTTGACGAAACTTCTAGCATGCTTGAACTTGCCGACTACTTAAACAAACAGGGACTGCTTGTAAGAGTATTGCAAAACAACTTTGAAAATCCACTTGGAATTATTCAAGGTCTTGATTCAAACTTTGGAACAGAATTTACAAATAGATTATTCAAACTTCAAACCGTTAATCTTACATTCCCTACTCTTCTTAATTTGGGACTAAACTTTTTGGATAGTGCAATTAATTATGGCTACGAAAAAATAGACTATTCCGAAGATGGCGTTCAAACATTAATAAATAGTTTTTCGGGATTTGTTGACAAAACTATTCAAGCCATTCAAACATTAGACTTAACTTCAAATATTTATCTTACAAACGAATCTCTAGTGCCTTTGGGCAGAATGTTAGACACTATTAAACCTTCTACCACATCAAACTTGCTAACTCAAAAAACATATAATAGCATCATAGACTATGCAATCTCCACATTAAAAGACGTTCTTAACGGACTTCTTCCAAAAGACTTGGATAGTTATTTGAAAAATGAGTTTTTGGAAAATTTGGCGGTCGTTGACAACTGGGAACAAGAAATGACCAAGATTAGCACTGCTGTTAGAATGCTCAGAAACAACGAAGTAGGTATACTTGGCAAAGTTGTTGAAGGCGAAACCTTAAGAAAAGGACTAAATATAGAGTTAATCATTAACGAAGCTGTTTTTGAAAATTTGGGAAAGAGTTTAGATATTTTGGATAGCACTTGTTTGTTTGGTGCAACTATACAAAAGACTGCTAGTAACAAAAATACGTACAAAGTCTCTGGAACAATTAGTTTGTTTACGCACATACTAGACTATGCAAACAATGAACATATCAAAAACAACGAAACCACTAGTCTTAGAGATTTTTCAAAAACAATAAGCAAAATGCAAGACAACTTGATTACTTCGAGTCACACATATACTTCAGACAAAACTTTTTGGGCAAATGAACTCAAAGCAATTGCCCCATTATTTAACGAAGTTAATAGCATAATTGAAAGTTCCAACTTTGATATTAGCGATTCAATCGGACAAAACTTAGACAAGGCAAAATCAACAACATTGCTTGGAAACGGTGCAACGTTGGATATTATGAGTACTGCAGTGGGAATTATAAGCGATAACATTTTGCCAAGCAACTTTGTTTACAACGACGGAAGTGTATCCCCACAAGTTATAAATGACAAAATTTATGAATTATTCGAAGGCGTCAAGGCTAATTTGGATAGTTCCAATCCAGTTAATCTAAATGCTGTCAAACAAGCAGGTTACTGGGCTAACGAAATTGAATACTACAAATCCCTAAAAAATATTGCCGAAAAAACTAGTGCCTTTGGAGATTTGAATAGTGCAAAAGCATTATGCCCTGACTTGGACAAATTATATTTAAGTAAAACTATTCCAAATGATAAAATATTTGAAATCGTTTCACTTGCACTCAAAGACGCAAAGTATACATCTACAACCGACAAGGTTGAACTCTCTATTAACAACTTGATTGACAATGTATGCCTAAGACTCAGCACAATTGCAAGCAAGGTTAAAACCAAAGACACCTTGATATCTGACAAGACTTATGAAGAAAGCATCAAAGACTTTTGGACGACCGAATTTGATTATATCTCCGACCTTATGGATATTAAATTCCAAGACGAAGGCACTTACAAAGTCCTAGACAATCTAAATGTAATTGGAAAACAATTAGACAATGTGGTATATGGATATAATGACGGAACAAAAGACATTAGGGCATCGCTACTTATTAGTTCGTTAGATTTGAGAACTCTACTTGCAAGCGGTGTTGACAATATGTCAGAAACAATTTTAAACAACTTTAATAGTGACACATCAATTAAAAATGCAATATCCAAAGCCTTGAAAGGTGTGGATAATTCTGACCCAAGCCTAAAAGTAAATGGAATTATAGACAACATCAAAGACGAAACCATTAGTCCTATAAGTTTTGAAAAAGAACTTACATTACTTTCGGTTCTATCCAAATTGGAAGTGTCCAAAGACATGCTTCAATATCCCGAACAACAACCGGGTGAGAGTGACAGCGCTTATGAACTAAGAGTTAATGCAAACAAATTGAAGTTGACCAAACTTGGTTCACAATTAGACACAATTGCATACAACAAAACTGGAAATAACACTTTGGGTTATGCTTATGTGGACAATTATGTTATTTCAAATAGCAATAGCAAGATTATTACACGAAATATTTTGACATCGCTTATTATCGACATCTTTGATAGCGCCAAAGCCGATGATGACGCCAGCAGACAAACCGAAGTTGATGCTTTCAACACTCTAATAGATAGCATCAAAGAACAGATGACTATAGTCAAAGACTCGGACAAAGTTATGTCTTGGCAAAGAGAACTAGGTTATGTAAGCACCCTTGTTAAACTCAATAGCGGTGTTACTTATACAACCGAGAATGTTTCCATGCTTGTTGGCAAAAACCTAGATAACATAGCATTTAATCAAACCGCAACCAAATTTGAAGATATTGAATATAACACATCGAGCATTTGCATTTACATTCCAGAAAACGGAAATAGTTTGTTTATTACAAGAGTGGCGCTAAGTAATCTTATGAGTAGTTTCCTATCCACTATCAAAAAAGACACAACAACCACAACTGGGCTAGATAGAGAACAAAATCAAATTGTTAATGACATTATGGACAACACTATTTTAAGCATTGCAAAAGATAATACTGCACTTTCTAGCACTACACCACATTACAATAACTTTGAAAGTTCTCTAAGTGACCTTAGCGATATTGAGAAAAAACTGGATAGTACACTAGATAAATTCGGTGCTTCGGCTGATATAATCAAAACAAGTGCAACACTTGCAAAAGATATTGATATGTTGCTAAATAATTTTCAACAAAAACCTGTAACTAGTGTGCTTTTAACAAGAAGAATATCAAAACTAATTCTTCAAAAATTAGACGAATCAATGGCACACGCATTGAGTAGCACAGGTACGACTACAAATGCGGGCAAATATTATAATGCACTACTAACACATTATAATGACAGCATTAATTCGTCAACCCCTGAAAATTATTACACCAACTCAACATCGTTTGACTATACTAATCTTTCAAACTTTGATGACCCATTTGAAACAATCAAGGCAAGTTTGGTTTAGTGTTTTAGACAAAAAAAAGTTTACACAAAAATGTGTAAACTTTTTTTGTTTGTGTATAATATTTCAATACAAAGCCACGAAAAATGTGGTGAAAACCAACAATTTAATTTGTAAATGCAATCATCAAAACAAAGTTACATTAGTCTTCCGCCATTAAGCATACTCATAACAAACGCATTGACCATCATTTCGGGATCAGCACCTTTGGATATAATCATAGCCTTTGATTTGTCAATTCTCTGATATTCTGGGCTAGTCACAAGAGTTTTGTATTTCATTCCCGACATACTCCAACTATTTCCATCAAAATTAACTGTAATCCCGTCTTGACATCCATATAGTTCTGTAATTTCTTCATCTTCAACTTTAACAAAATATTCCATAATCCCACCGCCAATTTTATTTAATTTAACCAAATGCAAAACATTTTAGATTATATTCTAGGAAGTTGAGAGTAGCACAAATGTTTACTTTTGTATTACCGAAACGACAACGAATTCAATCTATGTAACCACGATTTTATCGTGGGATTTGCGTTTAGCAAATTGATTTGTGAATGCAATGAACAAATCAATTACATAGATTATATCACTTTTTTTAAGTTTTTTCAAGAATTACTTGATAAAAATCCAAATTGGCATAATACAATTAAGTTTATCCTTGCACGAAGAAAATAAAACTTTGTATCTTGAAATTATTTCAATCATAAACCACACAACTTCTAATTCCTTGCGTCACACAAAATTATTTTGTATAATTTAAATATTAACTTTGATATTATTCCTATTAAAATTAAAAACTTTGATAGCATTATTCAAAATTTTCAAGCACTAAACTTATGGGAAATTAAAATGAAACAATACGATTTTGTAAAACTAATAAAAATCAACGACAAATACAAGCAATACAATTTATATATCAATGCAACAGGAATTGTTTGGGAAACTTTAGACAATAGGCATGTTAAAGTCTTGTTTATGAATAAGTACAACGAATGTGAATATGCTTACTTAGTTGTGGATACCAATGACTTAGAAGTAACCCAAAGTGACGAATTTTTTGAAGTTAAAAATTTTATAAACAAATATTTCAACAAGATTGTCCCAATAGAAAAGGGCTTTTCAAAAAAGGAATTTAATGCTTATGATGATGTCGAATTACTTATTGAAGATCCAAAATTTGCAGAACTAGGAATACACAAGGGCGATATAGGTACAATAATGGAAGACTATGCTGCCAATAATGAAGTTCTTGTGGATTTTGGAAGGCTTGATGAAAATAATAATTTTTTGGGCGATTGTGTTTCGGTTAATTTGAAAGATTTAAAAATTTTAAAATAGAACAAAAAATGTCCACGGATTAAAAAGTCCGTGGACATTTTATATATTTATTCATTTATACAAAAACCAAAATGGCTTTTAAATTATTTTGCATTTCTTCCGCAACAGTTTTTGTATTTTTTGCCACTTCCACATGGGCATGGTTCGTTACGTCCTACAACCTTGCCTTTGGTTTTTGCTTGAGAATTTTCGGTCATATTTGTAACCATATCTATACTTGTTGGTGCTTTCATAAGATTATTTAAATCATTTTGTGCCTTTGGATTATTTGGACTTTTGTTTCCATTTTGCTCTTTTATTTTTTCTTCGGCGATTTTTCTTATTTTGGCAATATCTTCAGGAGTAAGTTCCTTTTTGGTTACTTGAACTGGAACAGTTCTTTCGATTTGAACTTTGAAGTTAAGTAAGAACATTGCGGTTTCTTCTCTAACCCTTCCAATCATTTCTTCGTAAGCACGACTGCTTTCTTCCTTGTAAGCAATAAGTGGGTCGTGGTTACCATAAGCTCTAAGTCCGATTTCGCCACGCAAAATTTCCATAAAGTCAATATGGTCTCTCCATAGACTATCTACAACTCTAAGTAGAATTTCTCTTTCGATGCGTTGACTATCTATCTTGATAGCATTCAATGCATTGCATTTTTCTTCATAAACTTCTTGGGCTTTTTGGGCTACCTTGTCGGCTAGTTCTTGGGCTTCCAAACCTTCGCACATATCTGAAGTTACATAGTTTGCATCTGCTGGAAGAACACGATTGTTTAGACTATTATTAATCTTTTCAATATTCCATTCTTCAAAACTTTCTACTCCGTCCAAACTATCTAGTACTGTATTTCGTGCAAATTCAGCAATCATGTCCAAAACTTCGTCGTGAACATTAGCACCGTCCAAAACTCTATTTCTTTCTTTGTAGATTTCCTTACGTTGTTGGTTGTTTATATCATCAAACTTAAGTACTGTATGACGAGCAGAGAAGTTAAAGCCTTCAATACGACGTTGAGCGGCTTCGATTTGACGTGCTAAGAATTTGAGAGTAAATGCTGTGTCATCTGAAATCTTGAAGAATCTAACAACACCTTGCAATTTGTCTCCACCGAATCTACGCATAAGTTCGTCTTCCATACTAACAAAGAACACACTTGAACCTGGGTCGCCTTGACGTCCAGCACGACCACGCAACTGGTTGTCTATACGTCTACTTTCGTGACGTTCGGTACCCACAATATGAAGTCCGCCTAATTGAATAACTTTTTGTTTTTCATCTTCGGTTACTTGTTCAAATTCTTTGTAGAACTTTTTGTATTTTTCTCTCGCCTTTTCTAGTTCGGGACTTTCGCTTGGAAGATAGGATGTACAAAATTCTATTTGTTCGTCAGTATATCCTAGTTCCTGCATTTTTTGTTTTGCCAAATATTCTGGGTTGCCACCAAGCATAATATCTGTACCACGACCAGCCATGTTGGTTGCAATTGTTACTTGACCCAGCCTACCGGCTTGGGCTATTATCATACTTTCTTTTTGGTGATTTTTTGCATTCAAAACATTGTGTTTGATTTTTGCTTTGCTTAGTTCTTTGGAAATCTCTTCACTCTTTTCAATAGTGATAGTTCCCACCAAAACTGGCCTGCCTTCGGCATGAACTTTTTTGACTTCTTCGACAATTGCATTAATCTTGGCTTTTTCGGTTGGATAGATAATATCTGTCCAATCTATTCTTCTAACAGGCTTGTTAGTTGGGATTGTCACAACGTCCAAATTATATATTTTGTTAAACTCGGTTTCTTCGGTTTTGGCTGTACCTGTCATACCGCTAATTTTGTCATAAATTCTAAAGAAGTTTTGGAAAGTAATAGTTGCCAAGGTCTTGTTTTCGTCTCTAACTTCCAAGCCTTCCTTGGCTTCGATTGCTTGATGAAGACCATTTGAGTACTTTCTACCTTCCATAAGTCTTCCGGTAAACTCATCGACAATTACAACTTCGCCATCTTTGACTATATAGTTGTTGTCTTTAAGCATTATATATTGCGCTTTGAGTGCATTGTTGATGTAATGGTTAAGTTCGATGTTATTAATATCGCTTAGGTTTTCTACGGCGAAATATCTTTCTGCCTTAGCAATACCATTTTCGTTTAGTCTAATTGCTTTTTCTTTCTCGTCAATTTCATAGTCGGTTGGCTTCAAAGACTTGGCAAATCTACTAGCCTTTTTGTATTCTTCGCTACTCTTCATACCTTTGCCAGAAATGATAAGCGGAGTTCTGGCTTCGTCGATTAAAATACTATCCACTTCGTCTATAATTGCAAAGTGATAACCCCTAGCAACCCTATCTTCGGGACGCATAACCATATTGTCTCTTAGGTAATCAAAACCTAGTTCGTTGTTTGTTGAGTAAGTAATATCACAGGCATAGGCTTCTTTTTTCTTGTCTGGGGTCATATCGTGTGTATTAATGCCAACAGTTAGACCCAAAAATTTGAATATTTTTCCCATCCATTCAGCATCACGAGTTGATAAGTATTCGTTGACAGTTACTATATGAACACCCTTTCCTTCAAGTGCTACTAGATATGCTGGCAAAGTCTCAACAAGAGTTTTTCCTTCACCAGTTTTCATTTCGGCAATTCTACCTTGGAACAAAGCAATGCCACCTAGAATTTGTACATGATAATGACGTTTGCCAATAACCCTGCTACTTGCTTCTCTAACACACGCAAAAGCATCTGGCAAAATATCTATTGTCTTTTCGCCATTAGCAAGACGTTCCTTCAAAACAGTTGTGGTGTTTTTTAGGTCTTCGTCACTATATACTCTATATTTATCTTGCAAATCTTCAACTTTCTTTGCAATCTTTTCCAATTTTTCTACATTTCTTGTATTGTCAGATTTGAATATTTTACTCCAAAATCCCATTAAATTCTCTCCTTTAAATTCAAGTCGACATATGAATGTCTTTGAGACTCAAATGTCCAACATTGGACACCTAATTATATTTTATAATAATACAGCCAAAAAACCAAACGAATTTAGTAATAAGTTGTTGAATTTATCCAAAATAAAACAAAAAAACCTAAGTTAATTTAAACAAAACCAACCAGTGGATTTAATTAATTAACTAGGTTTTTTAAACATATAAATTTTTGATGTCAAAAGCCATAGCATTACTCTCAACTACTTTGCTTTTGTTAAAGACAGAGTGTGCTAGCGTTAGACCATAAACTTTGACTGCACCGGCTTTTTTAAGAGTCTTAGCACATTCGTCCAACGTTGCACCAGTTGTATAGATGTCGTCAAAAATTAAAACAATTTTGTTTCTGACTTTTTGTTTGTCTACAACTTTGAATGCATGTTCCAAATTCTTTTGTCTATTGGCTTGACTAAGACCAGTTTGATGCGGAGTATCTTTAACTCTAACCAAAACATTATTATAAACTCTACCATATCTACTATTGATTACATCCAAAAGCAATTCACTTTGATTAAACCCACGAGTCTTGAGTCTATTTGGATGAATAGGCATTGGGATTATTGTATCAAACGGAATTTCGAGTTTGTCAAAATAATCGGCAATTATATGAGATAGTGGTTTGGCAATATATTTTTTGCGTGCTTGTTTGAAGCTTATTATTGTTTGCTTGATTTCATTCTCATAATTAAATATCGAAAAAGATTGGTCAAAATAGTGAATTGTGTGTTTACATTCAAAACACACATTTCCAGTATTTATAGGTGCACCACATTTTGAACAAGCCTTGCCCGAAATAAATGGCAAATTACTTAGGCACTTATCACAAACTCCATATCCGCCATCTTCGGTTTTACAAAACAAACACTTGACATTTTGTGGAAAGAAAAAATCAATTAGTTTCATATTTTTCGCCATCCATTTCCAAAAAATATCTAAGCATTGTATATCTAACCTTGGTGTAATTGTTATGAACCATTCGTGCAACACATTGTTTGGTGCCGATGATAACCACCATTTTCTTTGCACGTGTAACCGCTGTATAGAGTAGATTTCGTGTAAGTAACATTGGCGGGCCGGATATAACAGGGATAATTACGACATCAAATTCGCTTCCTTGAGATTTGTGAATTGTAATTGCGTAACTTAGAGTTAGTTCGCTTAAGTCGGTCTTGAGATATCTGGCGATTCTTCCATCTTCAAATTCTACGATTACTTCGTTTGTATTGATGTCTATATCCAAGATATTTCCAATATCTCCATTGAACACCCCCGAACCCATGCGTCCGTCTTTTGACCATACACGTTCGTAGTTGTTGGTAATTTGCATGACTCTATCGTATTTTCTATAAATACATTTGTCATTTTCTACTTCAAGTTTTTTAAGTGTAGGTGGGTTTAATTTTTCTTGTAAGCACTTGTTAATATTATCAATACCTACTATTCCCGCTTTCATAGGGGCTAGAACTTGAACTTTGCTACTATCTATTCCTAGATAACTTGGAATTCTTGTTGTACACATATTGATTATGCTATCTAAGGCTTCCTCATTTGTTTCTTTTTTATCAAAGAAAAAGTCTTTGGATTTGTTGCTAAGTTCTGGCATTTTTCCTTGGTTGATTGCATGTGCATTGACAATAATTAAACTATCTTCACTCTGTCTATAAATCTGTGTTAAACACATTGTCGCAAAGCAACCGCTTTCCAAAATATCTCCCAGTACATTTCCAGCACCTACGCTTGCAAGTTGGTCTTTGTCTCCAACTAAAATTAGTCGTGAGCCACGCTTAATAGCTCTAACCAAAAAATACATAAGTTGACTATCAACCATACTGACTTCGTCGACGATTATTACATCGTAGTTCAGTTTTTGATTGGAGTTGAATATAAACTTAACATCTTCGCCACCCTGCATCTCAAGCGCCCTGTGGATAGTACTTGCATCTTCGCCAGTACTCTCACTTAGCCTTTTGGCTGCTCGTCCAGTTGGTGCCATAAGTTTGACTTTCTTGCCCATATTTCTAAATATTTGCAAGATACACTTAATAATAGTTGTCTTTCCAGTACCAGGCCCGCCAGTTATAACTGACACCCCGTTGTTTATTGCCAATTGAACTGCGAGTTTTTGATGTTCGTGCATACTTATATGATTGACATCTTCGTACATTTTGATTTCGTCAGATATATCTAGTGCCAATTTGTCTGTGTCTGCGTTGAGTAGAATTAGACTGTCCGCCAAAACTTTTTCTATCTTATAATATTGACTCAGACAAATTGCTTCGCCGTTTATATCCAATTTTTTGAGATAGTCATCCATGATGAGTTTATTTATAATTGAGTCAATTCTACTCTCTAAATTTGGAATATTAAGCAAAGTATAAACGCCTTCAATTAAGGCGGATTTTTGCATATAAGTGTTCCCATTCTTGTCAGAATTTTCTCTAAGAATATGTAATATACCCGCTCTTACTCTAAAGTCGCTATCGGCAGGGACACCCATGCTAATTGCAATTTTGTCAGCGGTGAAAAATCCGATTCCTGCAACGTCTTCTACCATTTTGTAAGGATTATTTTTGAGTATATCTTCCGTTCCTTCGCCATACTGATTATAAATCTTAATGGCTAGATTTGTGCTTATATGATAAGACTGCATTATCATAACTGCATTTTGCATTTGATGAACTTCGGCATAGGCTTTGGCTATATCTTCGGCTTTCTTGCTACTGACATTCTTGCATTCAGCAAGTCTACTTGGATTGTAATGAATTATGTCAAGAGTGGCTTCACCAAACTTGTTAACAATATTCATTGCTGTCACTGGCCCAACCCCCGGGATAAGCCCCGAACTTAGATATCTAACAATTCCGTCTAAGGTATTTGGTGGACTGAGTTTAACACTATCCACTGCAAATTGTTCACCATACTTGGGATTTAGAACAAACTTTCCGTTAAGTTCGACCCATTCGCCTTCGTTGATTACAGGAAACTTGCCAGTAGCGGTGATGAGTTCTTTGTTGACATCAACCAAAACGACGGTATAGTTGGTATCGTCGTTTCGAAAAATAACTTCTTCTATCATTCCTTTAATTACTGTCAAATCTCTAAGTTTAGTCATAATCTCTCTTTAATTGTTTTTGCAAATAGTTTTTATGTAATCGCTAATTACACTAAATAAGTCGCTTCCTTCCTTAAAGTCCGCTTCGGAAAAGTAGTTGCATCTTCCTTCGACGAAACACTTTTGTGCGACCTTTCTTGCTTCTTCGTTGTTCCCTTCATAAACACATATGGACATTCCACCGCTATTTTTAACAACCTTAAACGACGGAATATCTGTTTGGCTATCGCCTAAGTAAATAATATTTTTAAATGGCAAAACTTCGTCATCACGCATTTTTGCATTAATTTTGTCAAGTGATGACAAATCGTCTAGGACATTCTTTCTAACCCTGAAAATATATTGGGTTTTTGATGTATAGTTAACTACTTGGCTAGGCCAAAATGCAACACCATCTTTGTACGCAAAAAAGTTTGCATACACACGTTTGAAATACTTGGCAATAGACGAACCTTCGACAATTTCTTTGACACCACTACTAATAATATAATGTTCTATTTCGTAGCCGAAACTTGCACCTATTGAATTAATTTTGTCAAACCACTCAGTGACACCGTCATAGTATTCAATATCCTTGCCAAACGACCTTAGATATTCTTTGGTTACAACTTTGCCTTTGCGTTTGGCAAGTTCCAATATTCCGCACATCATAGACAAACACATATCCATTTCAGAGTCCAAAGAGACTCTCTCACATTCCTTGAAGTATGCGTTAATATCGTCAAACCCCAAGTTTTGCATAAGTCCAAATTGTTGCATAAAACCATGTGCCAAAGTATAGTCAAAGTCGTATAATAATGCTATTCTTTTTTGCATATAAACCCCTATTTATTAATTTTGCTAATAACCAAATCCAAAACTTCGTCAAACTTTAGATTGGTTGTATCTATTACATATGCGCCCTTTGGAACAACCAATGGTGCAAAGGCTCTCTTTGAGTCTTGTTCGTCTCTTGCTATCATCTCTTGCTTGACTTGTTCCAAAGTCCTAGATTTATCTTTGAGTTCAAGATATCTACGTTTTGCTCTCTCGTCAATATCTGCTGTCAAATAAAATTTGAATTCGGCGTCCGGCAAAACAAAACTGCCTATATCTCTCCCGTCTATTACACAAGTAGTCAAACTGGCAATTTGTCTTTGCATATCTACAAGTTTTAGTCTAACAGCGGGGATTTTGGAAACAGTGCTTGCAAGCATCGAAATTTCTTGAGTACGAATAAGTGAAGTTATATCTTTTTTCCCAAGATAAATTTTTTGTTCTACACCAACTCTCTCTACTCTTAGACTCACTTTGTTCAAGTTATCTACAACACTCTTTTCGTCGTTTACATCTATATTATGCTCAAGCATATAATATGCAACTCCCCTATACATTGCTCCTGTATCCAAATATGCAATGCCTAGTTTTTCTGCCACCGCCTTTGCAATTGAAGTCTTCCCACTTCCACAAGGTCCGTCGAGTGTAATATTAAATACTTTTTCCATTGTTTCGCTCCCAAAAATTAATTAGACTATATCTAATTTGCTAAATTTTAACTCTTAAGATAAAGATTTTACTCAAAATAAATATATATCTTAATTTCTAAGATAAATATACCACAAAAAAAACAATTACACAATTATTTTATCAAACATTTGTTCCAAAGATTTGTATTTTACACAAATATTTCGTGTAAAATATTGAGATATTTGTAAGTTACAACAAGTTTAGTTTGAATTTTGTTTGACAAAGAGAAACTAAATTAATACACTTAAATTGAATTTTAAGGAGAAACCTATGGAACAAACAGATATTTTAGACCGAATTGGTGGCATAGAAAAATTCAAAGAAGCACTCAGGGGAATGACCAAATGCAAGGTTGACCCCACCGCTCCAAAGCCAACAATTAAGATGATGGGAGATTCACTAGCCAAAAAACTTCCACTTTATCAAGATTTGGATAGAACACTCCAAGAAAAGGCAAAAAGTCTTGGAGATGTTAAGCAAAAGGAAGTTGAAGAATTTTCGACTCCCGAACAATTAATCAAAAAGACGGTTAAACTCTTGGATGAAATTAATCCTAGACTCGGTCAAATGGCTAGAAAAGTCATAAGTGGTTGCAAAACTAGTATTCAAATTAATTTTAGGAGAGAAAATGACCCGCTTAATTATAGTTCGGCACAAACAGATTATGACGGAAGTCGCTTTAAAATAACCATAGATGCGAGAAAGGGAGATATAGCCACTCCTGTACTTTTGGCAAGAGAACTCGTAGACGCTTCCATTCGTGAAGAATATCAAGAAAGGCACAATGCCGACCAAGAAGAAAAGCAAGATTTTTCGAGAGAAAATGCATCTGAAGTTGTCGCTGGACTTATGAGTGCCAAAATAGCTCAAGCATATGATTTAACCAAAGACCAAACCGAACAACTTATGCTCAAAAATTATGATAACATTCCAGATTATGTAAGTTCGCTTACTGCCGACCACGAATTTATGGAACTTATTATGAAAGAGTGTCCGCATATTGCAGACAAGGCTATAGACGAGTATACTGACGATAACTTTGTTGAACTTGTTAATGCAATCAACAATTCCACCAATCCAAAAATCAAGGAAGCGATTACATCACGTATGGAAGATTTGGCAAATAATAGAGCCGAATCTTGTCAAGTTATGCAAGGAAAAATTGCTTGTGCGGTAACCGGACTCGCAGCTATAGAAGAAACCGCAAAAGACCCACAATTTATTGACCCAGTCATTAATAAATTAGTAGATTCCGCTGTAGACAATCACGAACATAAATTAAAAGAATGTTTGGAAGGTAGTCCAACCTATCAAAATGGCATACAGCCTACAAACGACGAACTTTTGACTAATTCAATCAACACAATTGAAAACTTGGGTGAAACAGCACTAAATATCAACTACGCCACATACAACAAAATAATGGACGAAAATAGTCCCGAAGCCCAAATGGTTTTGGAAAGAATTCGACAAAGCACAAATTATAATTCTTGATTAATATAAATTACAAAAAAAGATGTGTTTCAAATCTTTTAAACGAGATTTTGATACACATCTTTTTTAGATATTATTAAGAATTGCAATCTTATAATTTTGTGTTGTTTGATTTGCTCACAATTCAATTTGTTATCGTAAATTCCATGATAAATCGTTAGCATAAATCCACAATTAATTCGTGACATAACAATTTAAACTCGGTGTCGTTTCGGAAATACAAATGTAAATATTTGTGCTACTCTCAACTATTGTATTCATAAGGAATTTTATTTAATTTTTCGCCTTGAAGATTTAAGATAAAACCATTTTCAACTTTGCACCACCATTTTTTATTATGTTTTGGAATTGCATTTAGTATCCATTCATCAGGGGTTTTCATGTCTTTGACAAGTTCCAAATCTTCTATTTTGATAGAACAAAATATATCGTCTTTTAACTTAAATATGTTATCTTCGACACTCATAAAATTTTTATCTTTGACTCTTTCGTCTATAAATGCCACGTGAAAACATCTGTTCCTTATTTCGGCATCACAGATTGTGCCTGTCATTCCCTTTAAAACATGATTGTCTTCATATTCTTTTCTGTCTCTTACAACTTTTACTTTGTCTAAATATTTCATTACAAACTCTCGCAAAAAATGAATTAAATTAATTTTTAGCCTTTATCACATTCAAATATTATTTAGATAAAGCCAATAATTAAAAATATAAATTATTTTTTATTACTTGTCAACAACTAGAAATAAATCATTATTTTTTATAATACGATGACATTTTGTTTTGTTTAATCAAAAATAGTAGGTGAGTACAAAAATAAAACCCCTAAATTTAGGGGTTTTATAGCCAACAAATTTAAAATTTGTCTACATTATTCACCAACATAAGGTATCAAAGCCATTTCCCTAGCACGTTTAATTGCTACGGTCAAAGCTCTTTGGTGTTCTGCACAAGTACCAGTTTGACGTCTTGGCAAAATTTTACCTTTTTCTGTGATGTATCTTTTTAGTTTTGCAACATCTTTGTAGTCAATTTCTTCTACATGGTCAACACAAAAAGAACAAACTTTTTTCTTGCCTATTTTTTTGTATTTTTTAGGTGCTACTTTTTCTTCCATTACAGCACTTTCTACAACTTCTTCGCTCATAATCTTCTCCTTTATAAATTTTGACAACTTTTTGACGCACAAAAAGTTAATAATCAGTTAAACTTTCCCCTACAACTTAAATATCAATATATTCAAAAAAATTTTATTGGAATTTAATCCTTTTGTAAAAGGGTTTTAGGGGTCTGGGGGAATGCCACAGTTACTTTGACATTGTATTATCTATTGTGATTACGTGGCAATTCTCACTTATGTTCGAATGCCCAACCCACCCCAGTGGTTTTTGTAACTTTTTGACACTCAAAAAGTTAATAATTAATTAGAATGGCAAGCCATCGTCATCAATTGGTTGAAGTTTGGAAACTTCTTCGTTACTTGACTTTGGTTGTTCACTATCTTGAGTTTTGGTTGACAAAAATTCCACTTCTTCAGCAACAATTTCTGTAACATATCTCTTTGTTCCGTCAGTAGCATCATAAGATCTACTTTGGATATTTCCAACGATACCAACCTTGCTACCTTTCTTCAAAAACTTATGGCAGTTTTCGCCTAGATTTCTCCAAACAACAATGTTCAAAAAATCTGTTTCTCTTTCGCCGTCAGAATTTGCATATCTACGAGATACTGCGATTGAGAATCTACATACAGCTACACCATTTGATGTAGTAGTTAATTCTGGATCTCTTGCTAGATTTCCAACTAGAATACATTTATTCATAATATTCTCCTATAATTTAATTATTTGTCGCAACGCAAACACATAGATCTAAGAACGTTTTCATCTATTCTCATAAGTGAAACAACATTCTTTGCTACATCAGCAGTGCTTTCAAATTTGTACAATACATAGAAACCTTCATTCTTATAGTTGATAGGATAAGCAAGTTTTCTAAGTCCCCAAGGTGTAGCCTTGTTAACAACTTCAACTTTGCCACCGTCTTTCTCCATAAGGCGAGAGTACTTTTCTACGATTGCGTCTTTTTGTTCGTCATTAAGACTAGCAGAAAAGATTGTAAGCAATTCATATTTGTTCATAATTTACCTCCTATGGTCTTATTCGGCTTTGGTGTCCCAAAGCAGTAGTAAATTTTATTTACTGTTCAGTATTATATCAAATAACTTTGAATTTTGCAAGTACTTACATAAAATCTTTTCTGTTTTCTCATATTAATTATATAAGATTAATTTAATTACTGGATACTGGGGTGTACAATAAACATGCTAAAAGAACTTGACAAAAATATTGAGAGTATGAAGACCAAACTAGGAAATAGCGACGAACTTGTTTGCAAGGAGATTACTTGTGGCAAGACTAGATGTGCAATTTTTTATATGCTGGGGCTAAGCGACACTCAATCACTTAGCTATTTTGTAATATCTCCGCTTATGGATTATTCAAAAAATATCCAAGACCTGAAAACCCTTGAAAGGGAAGTTCTGACTCTCAGCGAAACCACCGAAGAATTTGATGAACAAAATATTATTTCAAACATTCTCAAAGGAAAAGGTGTGTTATTTGTCGATGGGATAGATAAGTGTCTCGTTTTGTCTATTGACAAATACAAAGAACGAGCAATAGACGAGCCACCTACTAGTAGTGTTATAAAAGGCCCGAGAAGCGGTTTTGTCGAAAACTTAAAAACAAATCTTTCTGAACTTCGAAAAATTCTTGCTACCAAGGAACTTAGAACCATCAATCTTAAGATTGGCAAACACACCGATACAATGGTATCTATTGTCTATATCAATACAATTGCTGACAAAAACATAGTAGATAGTGTCAAAAAGAAAATAGAAGCTATAAACATTGACGGAATACTCGACAGTAATTATGTTGCTTCATTTTTGGAAGAGAGACCCAATAGTATGTTTAAGCAAATTGGATATTCCGAAAAACCCGATGTAATCTCTGCCAAACTACTTGAGGGTAGAGTTGCCATAATTGTTGATGGGTCTCCTATGGTTTTGACAGTGCCATTTATATATGTCGAAGATTTGCAAAGCGGAGACGATTACTACTCAAACAACGTTCGTGCCGGTTTTGTAAGATGGATAAGAATATTTAGTATATTTATATCCATTCTCGTTCCCGGACTATATATCGCAATGATTATGCACCACTACAAAGCTATACCACTCAAATTTTTGATAACAATTGTAAACACAACCAAAGGACTTCCATTAACACCCTTTGCCGAAATATTATTTGTTCTTATACTATTTGAAATTTTGTACGAAGCAAGTCTAAGAATGCCAAAATATTTGGGACTAGCCTTGTCTATTGTTGGCGCATTAATTTTGGGCGACACCGCAGTCAAGGCGGGACTTATATCTCCTCCGGCTGTTATGATAGTTGCAATTTCGGGACTAACAATCTACTGTATTCCAGATGAAGCACCACAACTATATCTACTGCGAATGTTATTTACACTTGCTGGTGCAATGTTAGGATTTTTTGGGATAACCGCTCTTATGATATTTATCATGACATATCTATGCGACTTTGATTCATACGGAAGTGCATACTTTGCTCCCCTTGCACCATTTGTAGACAAGGACATCAAAGATGCGTTTTACAAGGCGGATATTACCAATATTAAATATCGACCTAAGTCTATCAAAAATAACAGACAAAATCTAAAACGACAAGGAAAGAAAAATGGGAAAGACAATATCAACTAATCAGACAAGTTTAATTCTGGTCATATTTACTATTGCGCTCAAACTATCCGTACTTCCAGCAATCACTTGTGACTTTTCAAGTACCAGTGCATATATAGTCGTTCTTTTTGCTTGTGTGATAGACTTTTTGCTAACTATAGCAGTAATCATTATTATGCAAAAAATTCCCGAGAAAAATTTTTTTGGACTAATTAAAGAAACGCTTTCCAAACCAGTGGCAATAATTGTTTACATTTTTTTGTTCGGATATTTTTTTCTCAAACTACTAATTACACTACTTGAACTGCACGATTATTATATAGTCACATTATTTGAACATCTCAATCCGTTTTTCTTTATACTAGCACTTATGAGTTTACTTTTGTATTTATTCAAAGCCGAATTTCGAGCAATAGGCAGAATGATTGAAATTTGTTTTTGGCCACTAGCATTAGGAATAATCTTTACGTTGGTTTATCCACTAGGAGAAGTTGAACTAGTCAATCTTTTCCCACTATTTGAAGACGGAATATATCCGGTTATGAACGGACTTCTTCGAATTTCGTTTGCATATGGCGACTTTATGATATTATTTGTGCTTATGGGAAACATAAGTTACTCCAAACACGCAAGAAAAAAAGTTCTACTGTACATGTCTGCAGTGCTTGGATTTATATTTAATTTTTATATAATCTTTGTAGGAACTTTTGGAGATACTGCTGTCAATCAATCACTTGCACTAAGCGAACTTCCGCTACACAATCCATATCCAACAACAATAGGTCGACTTGAATGGCTAACAATCATTATGTGGTCGGCAATACTGCTTATTCAGGTGGCCTTGCTGGGCATATCTTGCACAACATGTTTCAAGGAAATATTTGGGTTTTCTGACAGAAAGATACCAACATGTGTCATTATACTTATATTAAGTGTACTTTATATCCCAACTTACTTAAAACTTGACAAAGTAGTCGCATTTAGCACAAGCATATCTTTTTCAATTATTTCCAAGTGTTTTGAAATACTGTGTGTAATAATATTGTATATATCATATTTTTTGATTGCAAAAAAGAAAAAGCCATTTGAAACAAATTTTAAGGTAGGTAGAGGCAATGATAAACACTCTAAAAAAGCTCTCTCGCAATAAGATTTTTTATTTCTTTTTGGCATTAATTCTTATAATGTTTCCCCAAACGATTTACATGCAATCGGACAATAATACAAAATTGGTTGTAACAACAATTGGAATAGACAAGTCCGAAAGTGGTGACAGCTATTCACTAAGTGCGCTTGCAGTTATTCCAAAAGCAAGCACAGATGTAAGTGCAAATCTTGAACTGTTTGAAGGCGAAGGCAAAACAATAAGCGAAGCACTAAGCAATATCTCTCTTAATACTGGCAAACAAGTTGGACTTGCTCATTGTGATTGTATCATATTATCTTTAGATGTTCTCAAAGAAAACATTTCTTCTGTCCTAGATTACTTTATTAGAACATCGAATCTGACTACTAATGCAGCACTTTTGTCTACCGACCAAGAAGCCAAAAAACTTGTTGAAGCATCAAAGTCTAGCAATAACTTTTTGGACTTAACACTCAAGGACATAGTCACTTATGAAGAACTAACTACACTTCTTGAAAACACAACTATTGAGAAATTTTATAGGTCTTACCTTGGAAAATCTAGCACTTTCTTTTTGCCAATACTTGAAGTCGAACAGGACGAAGGTGGAAATTCTAATAGTTCACAAGGCTCAAGTGATAGCGAATCTAGTAACAATTCTAGTCAAAACAGTTCGGGAAAAATACAGAACAAAACCGACATTGCCGTTCTATCACAAGGCAAGTTTGTTAGAAGGTTAACCGATGATGAAAAATTTATTTATAACCTACTTTCAAAAAGTAGCCAGTATCAGAATATAGAAATCAAAAATATAAATGACGAATATGTAAATGATAGTTTGGAAATTTATCAACAAGTTGCAAAACTATCTTTGCCAATTTATAAATTTGTAGACGGAAAACCTGTAGTAAGTTATGAGATATGGATTAACATAATGTTGGAAGAAATCAATAGTGCAAATAACTTTTCATTCGCCTCAATTGATAGCCTTCAAAACTTTTTGAGTAGTACTGCCGAAAGCGAAATTTTGAAAGTTATTGACCAAAAACGAATTTCTACAGTTGAAACTATGCATTCCGAAAAAAATGATATTCTTAATCTCTACAAAAAATTTAATGCATACAAACATAGGGAATGGAAGGAATATCTAAATACCCTTGAAAACCAAGAAGACTATTTGACACAAGTTGATATTCAAATTAATACTCACTTGAGTTACGTTATCTAAAAAAAACATATGCCAGTTATAACAGATATTAGTCATAATTAGCATATGTTTTTTACATTGTTATTTTAATTATTTATAGCAATATAAATCATATTAAGAGTAAAATGTTTGTAATTATTTTTAAGCGTCAAAATTACAGACCCTCAGTGATTTCGTCATCAACTGCACCTTTGATGGTAAGAGATATACGTTTTTTGTCAGTATCTACACCAATTACTTTAACCTTAACAACATCTCCAACTTTCAAAACTTCGCTTGGGTGTTTGATATATTCTTTGGAAATTTCACTAATATGAACTAGTCCGTCTTGGTGAACAGAAATATCAACAAACGCACCAAAGTCAGTAACGTTTCTAACAACACCAGTCATAACCATTCCGACCTTCAAATTCTCAATTCCAAGCAAAGCGCTTTTTAGCACAGGCTTTGGCAAATCGTCACGGACGTCTCTACCTGGTTTTGATAGTTCGTTAGCGATATCAATTAGTGTTGGAACACCGACATTGATTTTTTCGGCAATTTTTTCGACGCCTTCTTTTTCAACCATTTTTGGGAGTAGTTGTAAATTATCTCCCTTAACATCTTTGATGTTTAGTTTGAAGTAATCAAGAAGTTTGTATGCACTCTCATAACTTTCTGGGTGGACACCTGTGTTGTCTAGTATATTATCCCCGCCATTGATTCTTAGGAATCCAGCACATTGTTCGTATGCTTTGTCTCCTAGTTTTGATACTTTTTTGAGTTCACTTCTATCTTTGAATGCACCATTTTCTTGTCTGTATTTTTCGATATTTTTGGCAACACTAGAATTTAATCCAGCCACGAAACTTAGTAGGCTTGGGCTGGCTGTATTTACATCGACACCAACTGAGTTAACACAATTTTCAACAACCCCGTCCAAAACTTCGGTTAGTCGATTTTGTGGCATATCATGTTGATATTGACCAACACCAATGGATTTAACATCAATTTTAATAAGTTCGGCAAGTGGGTCTTGAAGTCTACGTGCAATAGAGACAGCACTACGCAAAGCAACGTCAAAGTTAGGGAATTCAGCCGCACCCAATTTGCTCGCTGAATACACTGATGCACCCGCTTCGTTAACTACCGCATATGTTACTTTTCTATTAAGTCCTTTGATAAGGTTTGCAACAAAAATTTCACTTTCCTTTGTGGCAGTTCCGTTTCCAATAGAAATGACGTCGACATCCCATTTTCCAATAAGCTGAGTTAATTTCAAGGTAGCTTCTTCAATTTTGTTTTGTGGCGGAGTTGGATAAACAACTGCTGTATCCAAAACCTTGCCATTTTCATCAATAACCGCAATTTTACAACCAGTTCTGTATGCTGGGTCAAGTCCCAAAATAACTTTTCCTTTGAGTGGTGGTTGCATAAGTAATGGTTTTAGGTTTACTTCGAACATATGAATTGCTTGTTCGTTTGCTTTGTCAGTAAGTTCGGTTCTAACTTCTCTTTCGATACTTGGGAAAATAAGTCTATCATAACTATCTAGACAAACACCCTTCAAAAGTTCTTCAAATGGACTATTTTTCTTAAGAACTTTTGACTCAACCAAGTCGTGAGAAATCTCATCGTTTAATGTTAGATTTACTTTGAGATAATCTTCCTTTTCGCCACGATTAATAGCCAAAATTCTATGGGAAGGAAGTTTTTTGATTTCGGAGTTATAGTCTTTGTACATTTCATAAGTAAATGCACCTTCTTTTTCTTCGTCAAGTTTGCACTTAACAAATCCTTTGTTAATAAGTGCTTCTCTTAGTTCTTTACGCAAGTTTGCATTGTCCGAAATCATTTCGGCAATAATATCTTTTGCGCCTTGCAAAGCTTCTTTGCCATCAGCAACACCCTTTTCCTCAGAGATATAAAGTTCGCACTCTTTTTCCAAATCAAATGGGTTTTGCGCCAAAATTTTGTCGGCAAGCGGTTGCAAGCCTTTGGCAATAGCAACTGATGCACGTGTTTTTCTCTTTGGCTTAAATGGTCTATAAATGTCTTCTACTTCGGTTAGAGTCAAGGCTTCGCTTAGTGCTTTTTCAATCTCCTCTGTCATGTTGCCTTGTTCGGTTATAAGATTAGATACTTCTTCCTTTCTCTTGGTCAAATTTCTCAAATATTTGAGTCTATCGTCAAATGCTCTTAGAGTTTGGTCGTCACAACTGCCAGTAAGTTCTTTTCGGTATCTGGCAATAAACGGAATTGTGCAACCTTCGTCAAGTAAACTAATAATATTGTTTGTATGATTTAGTGTCAAACTAAATTCCATACTTAGTTCTTTTGCAATATCCATAAAAATTCCTTTGTTTCTTTCTTTTATTTTGTTTAAAGTCGAATTGAAACTATTTGTGTATCAATTAAATTTCAAACAAACCTACGTATAAGTATATCAAATATTAGCAAAATAGCCAAATAAAATACAAGCAAAAAAACCTGAATAAGACTTTTAATATATACACATACTCCCGATTCGTGAATACTATTAAAATTCAATATTGACATTCAAGTACATACGTGTTATTATATATAATAAGGAGTATGAAATTATGGAAAACAAAGTTAAATTAGAAAAAGTTGGATATTTGATTGCAGACAACGAAATAATTCCTTTCATTACCAACACAAGAGAAACTCATATTAAAAGTTTGGCTACCGAGGAAGTTGCTCCGATTAATTTGATTAACGGAGACAAAACATGCGCTGGCGACCATCAAAACAATTTTGTCAAAAAATTACTTGATTCACAATCAATACGAGTTGTCGAAAATTATGTCAATTTAATGTATGATTTTGATTCTGAAATAGATAGTTTGTTGAGTTTCGTATCTTTTAAGGATTGTGTGTTTGATAACATTGCAAGGGATATTTTACTAATGGGAAAATGTGAAAATTCAAACAAACGTCTAAATAAAAAGCATAAATTAGATGACAAAAAGTACTCATACAAACAATTTGTTCAGTTTTCCAAAACTCTTGAAAACGCCTTGAATACCTGCACAATTAAACAACAAAAACAATCCGCCTCGATACACAAGGCAATACAAAAAAGTTTGGATCGCAAAGAAAAAAATCAATTTGAGTTCTAAAAAGGATAAAGTTATTATGGCAAAGAAAAATAATAATATACAATTTCAAAGTAACACCAATAAATATGAGAAAGATACCCGCATTCATGGTTCAGATGTTTTGTATTTGATGCAAACAATGTCTGGAACAAACCGAAATTTAAGAGACGAGTATATTGATTATCTAACATTTAAGTCAACTGGTGTCCAACCAAAACAAGAAGAGAAAAATGTGGGTGCTTATTTTTGGAAAGTTTACAAAAAGCCTGAAAATATGCCTTATGATGAATTTGTCAAGGCTGTAAATAATGGCACAATTAGAGAACTTGGAAACTCGCCAATTACAATTTTAGGCAGACAAGCAAACGAACTAGACATAAACGGAAACTACTTGTGTGCAACCATCAATAGTAATTTGCAAGACGAAATGGACGAATGTGGCAATATGTTAATTGACGGAACTACTGGCGAAGTTTTGAGAAAACCTACACCATCTATTATTATTAACAAGGCTGATGATAGAACCGGATTTTATCTTGTTGAACAATACAAATCCACATTAGATAAACTTACTGGAAATCAAGTTATTACAGACAAACAATACAACTTTCTTGATACAGACGGAAAGTTGATTAGCAAAAACGCTTACTTCAACCGTGCTAATTTTGGCGAAAAATTAATTAAGCCTGTTTATCGTAATTTTTATGCAAGAGACGGAAAGAGTGTAATTAATTCGTACGATATTTATCCTATGGGATATATTTACAACGAAGGGCAAGACTTTATGTATTTGGAAAGCGATTTAAGATTGGTTATTGAAAACAAATACAGAGTATCAAAGGGACTAGCACCTATAGACAATCTCGACAATTATCATATAGAACGCGCGGGAAAGAGACTATCTGAATTAAATCAAATTGTTGAACAAATTGGCATGTCTTATGATTTAGGTGAAATTACAGACGAAACATATTCCAAAATCATGGGAATAATCAACGACGAGTTTGACAAGGCAGAAGAGTTTAAAGAAAAGTATGCAACCGACGAAGAAATTAAACTATTTGAAAATGCTCAAGAAAGTGGCGACAAATCTATTTATGACGTAAACCAAGAAACACTCAAAAAATTAGGATATGACTTAACTGGACTTGAAGATTTTCAAACAGATGAACTTGAAAAATAATAACTGACACAAAAAAATGACTTTATCAATTTGGATAAAGTCATTTTTTGTATTTCAATATTTTAGTCAATATAGTCGATAACCAAACATCTATTTGGCTCAGTTCCTTCACTGTGAGTTCCAATATGTTCAACATTTGACAAAGCAAAGTGAATTGCTTTTCTCTCATAAGAATTCATTGGCTCAAGTTTGAAACTACGCTTTGTAGCAATAACCTTTTTAGCCACTTTTTCTGCAATTTGTTCAACAGTTTCGGCTCTTTTTCTACGATAATTTTCTACATCAATATAAACTTTTTTGTGATAGTCTCTAACTTTGTTTCTAACAATTGTATTAACAATGTATTGAATAGCTTCCAAAGTTTCACCATGATAGCCAATTAGATTATTAATTCCGTCTCCATTGATTTTGAAAACTATATCGCCATTTCTTACACCCCTAGTAACTGTGCCTTCGATATTCATGTGTGCTAGCACTCCTTCCAAGAAAGGTACTACTAGTTTTGTAACATCTTCAACACCTTCTGAAGAAACTTCAACGATTTGGTCTTCTTCGGTTTTGACTAGTTTGATTTCTTTTTTGTTTGCATTGTTTTTCTTGTATTCTTCTCTTTCTTCAGGACTAGCAAAAGTATAAATCTCAACAACTGCTTTTTTGAGCATACTGCCTTCAGCTATTACTTTGACTTCAATGTCGTCTTTGTTAACCCCGAGCATTTGAAGACCTTTTTCAACCGCTTGGTCAACAGTTTTTGCTGTAACTTCAATATTTCTCATATCTTACTTCCTTTTTCTATCGTATATTGCAACGGTTTTTTGTTTTTCTTTTGATATTGCATCAAACTCCAACATATCCACAAACAATGTAACAAGCGGACTAGTAATAAGAGTGATTAGTGCGCCTGCCACGATGTACAAACCAAATGCAGCATTATAGAATAGCGTAAATATACCCATGATAATTGGCATAATTATTGTTAGTATCTTGTTGCTGGAATTGTTTGTAAGTTTTGGGTCCAAACCTTTCTTCTTGGCTCTTGCACTTGAAATCCAGTTGTTTAGTCCATAACTTAGATAGTTAAGACCAGCCGCCAAAATCGCAAGAATGAAGTAACCATTATTCTTTGTTTCAACACCGCTCATTGGAGATATAATCAAGTTATACTCCGCTTCGCTTACCTGCTCGCTTGTAACCTTGGATTTTTTGATAAAGTCTGAGTATTTCATAACAGGACTAACTGTTGAGTCAGCAAGCCAAATATTCTTAATCCACAAAAACGATGTGGATACTTCGTCATATTTTTCTTTGGCTTTTTGATTTGCAAGATTCTGTTTTTCAATCTTTTGTTCTTCGGAACCGATTGCGTCAATTTTTTCTTGATAAACAGTCATTACGTCTTGTTCTTCAAGTGCATCGACGTCTATTTCGTATACAGCAAAGTATTCTTTTCTAACTTGCAAATATTGGTCGCCAATTTTGTAAGCCGAAATATTATTTAATGCTCCAAATAGAGTCCAAAACACAACCATTGTAAGAACCAAGTAAGCAAGCATGCCAAAACATGTTCCTGTTATGTTGTAGTTGTGACTCTTGTATAACTCCATTGTCTTTTGATTAAGCAAATTTTTGTCATTTGCATATTTTGCATTAAGTTTGTCAAGTTCGGGTTTGATTTCCGCTTGTTTTCTAGCACTTTTTTTGGAAGTGTAACGGTTAATAAAATCTAGTGGAACAAGCACAAGTTTTATAATAATTGTTACAAGGATTAAAGCAAGTGCATAATTGCCAACCGCTCCTTCCATTCCATAAATAATTCCCGGCCAGAAACCCAACGGTTTTACTAATGTAACAGCATTTAGTAAATCCATTTTAATTCTCCTTTTATGTTTGTGGGTACAAAATCATATCCATATTTGCCTTTTGGTCTACATCTACAAATTCTAGCAATACCCATTCCTACACCCCTAATCACACCCCATTCACGAATGGCTATTATCATGTATGTGGAACATGTGGGATAAAATCTACATGTATGTGACATAAATGGACTTATTGCAAATTTGTAAATATACACCAAGTCCAAACACAATACTTTGATTGGATACACAAGAGAGTCAAACACTACTTTTAGCATTTGGTTAACTCCGATTGTTTAATAAGATTTGTGACTTCCGTACAAAGTTTTTCATAAGTCAGTTTTTCGATACCTGCCTTGGCAATAAACACACAATTAAAATTATCTTTGAGTGTTGGAACAAGTTCTCTTACACATGCACGTAGTCTTCGTTTAACTAAATTTCGAGTGTGCGCCTTGCCAATTTTTTTGCTAATAGAAAATCCGACTTTGAGTGGTCTATGTTTGGTTGGGATATATACTAGGGTTAGTGTGCTTGAATGTTTGGCAATGCCATTGTTATATAGATAAGCAAATTCTTTTCGCTTTTTTAGTCTATTGACACTTTTTAGCATTATTAACCCCCATAATATTTTTGGCAATTTGGAATTTTTGCAAAACTTAAAATAATAAAGAAATATTAAAGCTGTTTTTTGACATCTTTAATATTTCTCATCGGCAATTATTTATGCGCTTAATTTTTGTCTACCACGATTTCTTCTATTCTTTAGGACTTTTTTGCCACCTTTGGTTTTCATTCTTGCTCTAAAGCCATGAACTTTGCTTCTTTGTCTCTTTTTTGGTTGATAAGTTCTTTTCATTGTTAAATTCCTTCCTTTTTGTAATTTGAAAATCCGTCTATTTGGCGGAATATTTCCATTAATTAATTCGTTTGTGTGACCTTGACACAAACATGAAATTGCAATATATACAAAATTAACAAATAATTATAATAAAATTGCTTTATAAGTATATCTAATTTGGGTGAATTTGTCAACAATAATTTTTAAAAAATGTTTTTGAAAAAACGACATTAATAAAACATTTATTCAAAATTGACAAAACCGTCTTTTAAAAAAATTTGCAACATAGTATATTGCAAATTTTTTGAATTTAAAATTTAAAAACTATCGTTTTCCAAGTTTTGAACGAAATTATATAAATCGCCTTGGTGTGCTAAGAATTTAATTTGATAAGACGATTTGTTATCTCCCTTTGTTAGATAAACAACTCTTTCTTGAAAGTCACTATCATTGCTTAGTGGCATATAAATTTTTGTGAATGTTATTGTCTCATCTTGGTCAACAGGTCTTAGTGGATTTTTGTATTCTTTTCCATTGAATATTAATTTTTGTTCTTCGTAGTATTCAAAAACCAAACACACAGAACCACTGGCTTTGGCAATACTCGTCGAAACATTTCCTTCGTCTTTGCTTACAACTTTGTTTTCAAATCTGCCTGTTCCTTGAAAGATTGAACTAAGCAAATTATCTTTGAAACTATCGCCTAGATATTTTTCCAAATCAGCCTTGAAAGCAGATTGTTTGTCGGTCATTTGATTTTCTACCAAATCATAGCCGACACCCTTTCCGTCCTTATAAACAGCTACTCTATCATAACCGCTAACGACTGGGTTATAAAGTCTCTTTGGCACAATAGCCAAGACTATTGTCAAAACTGTGATTGCAACAATCACGCTTATTATTACAATGGATAGTATTTTTTTTACTCTACTTGTCATCAATGTTACTTCCTTTTTTGTCTAATTACTTTAGATATGTTAACAAACTTTGAGTTTTTAGTCAATTAATTTACTTTGTTTTTTCATTCACAGTTATTTGTCTGAGTCATTGTTTGTTTTTGATTTGGTTTTGGAACTATCTTTTGATTTTGCTTCAGTTTTTCTTTTGCCAACTGTTTCATTAGATAATTTCTTAACCCTGCTTGTAGACTTAACCTTTTTAGGCTTGTCATCGGCTTTTTCTTCGGTTTCTCTGGCTTTTTTGCTTTCTTCAAGTTTGGCTTTTGTCTTTTTTTCAAGTTCCTCATTGCGTTTGTTTAGATACTCGTCTTTTTCCTTGTTAACTTTTTCATACTCGCTAACAAGTTTGTCAAATTCGTCATTTCCAATAACTCCCGCATCTTTGAGTGCTTCAGCTGCCTTAATTTTGAGTTCTTGAAGTTTGGCTTGCTTAACAAGTTCGTTTTCCTTACGGATAACATCTTCTTTTTCTTTGCGTTTTTGTTCTTTTTCATGAAGTCTTTGAACTATATCATCAGGACTCTTGCCTGCAATCAAATCATCAACTTCTTCGCCATAAATTGTTTCTTCCTGCAAAAGTAATTTTGCCATACTCTCTAGCAATGCTTTTTTGCCTTTGAGAAGGTCTTTGGCACGTTTGTAATTCTCGTCCAAAATTCTTTTGATTTCTTCATCAATAATTTGGGCTGTATGTTCGCTATATTGATTTTGTACTTGATAGTCTCTACCAATAAATACTTCGTTATTTTTGCCAAAACTCATAAATCCGAGTTTTTCACTCATACCCCATTCTACGACCATTTTTCTTGCAAGTTCGGTGGCTCTTTGAATATCTGAACTAGCTCCCGCACTTATGTCGCCAAGCATAATTTCTTCGGCTATTCTGCCACCCATCATCATACAAATTCTGTTGTTGAGTTTGCCCAAAGAATAATGGCTATCATCATCGCTAGGACGTATGTTTGTATAACCGCCAGCCATACCTCTAGGAATAATTGAAACTTCGTGAACTGTATCTCCACAATCCATAAATTTTGCAATAATTGCATGACCACTTTCATGATAAGCAGTAAGTTTTTTGTCATTTTCGGTTACTAATCTACTTTTCTTTTGTGGACCCATTATAACTTTGTTAATGCCTTCGGTTATATCTTCCATTGTAATTGTGAGTCTATTGTCTCTCGCTGCCAAGATTGCGGCTTCGTTTAGGAAATTTTCAATATCCGCACCAGTAAAACCACTTGTAAGTCTAGCAATATCTTTGAAGTTTACGCTTTCTTCAATAGGTTTGTTTGCTGCGTGAATTTTAATGATTCCTTCTCTTCCTTTAACATCAGGAACGTTTACATAAATTTGTCTATCAAATCTGCCCGGTCTTAAAAGTGCTGGGTCAAGAACGTCAGCCCTGTTTGTCGCCGCCAAGATAATAATACCTTGATTACTATCAAAGCCATCCATTTCAACAAGGAGTTGGTTCAAAGTTTGTTCTCTTTCGTCGTTTCCGCCACCAAGTCCTGCACCTCTTTGTCTACCAACAGCATCAATTTCGTCAATAAACACAATACATGGTGCATTTCTCTTAGCGGTTTCAAACAAGTCTCTAACACGACTAGCACCAACACCAACGTACAATTCCACAAAGTCACTTCCGGATATGCTGAAGAATGGAACATTACTCTCTCCTGCAACAGCCTTTGCAAGCAAAGTTTTACCAGTACCTGGACTACCTACTAATAGGACACCCTTTGGAATTCTTGCGCCCAAGGCTCTAAACTTGCTTGGGTCTTTGAGAAATTCTACAATTTCTTTGGTTTCTTCTTTTTCTTCTTCGGCTCCTGCAATGTCTGAAAATTTAACATTACATTTTTCAACCATTCTTGCACGGTTTCTTGTAAATGTAGTAGCGCCACCGCCTTTGCCCGAAAACATTTTGAATAGAATAAAGCAAGATACACCCAAAACGATTAGCATAATTATATAAGGAAGTGCTTGGGAGAACCAACTTTCTTGTGGGATTACATTTGTAATATTTGTTTTTGTAAGAGTTGCAAAGTTTGTTAAACTTCTATCTTTGTGTTCGTCTTGGTCTTCGTATACTAGTGCTGTAGGATTTTCTTTGGCAAAATCAATCATTTTGTTAAAAGTATAAAAATAATTGAGTTCTTTGCTTTGAACACTTGTATAAGTGAAGTAGTAATCAGCAAATTTAGGAAAACTCTTTGAACCTAAATCGGTCTTTTGAACACGAATATAACAAACACCGCCCGATGCGTACATATCTGTTACATAGCCAGTTTCAACTTCGGTTGAAATAACATTTCCGTCTTTGTCATTTGTCTCCTTTGTGAACTTGCCACCAAAAACAACTTCTTCTATTTGAGTAGAGTTAAGCATCTCACCGCTATTGCCTTTGCTTGCAAAATAAAACATTAGTCCAAATACAAGTATAAAAGCCAAGATGAGACCAAAACTTCTAAGTTTACTATTTTTATTCAAGGTTACCTCCATAATCTTTTTGCCCTTATCTTTTGTTGTACATCAAAACAAAACTAAACAAGTCAACAAGATTTAAATTACTTATGCCAAAAATTAAAATTTTAAAAATTAAAGTTTTTGAAAATTTTTAGCAAATATATAATATCATAACCCCAAATTATTTACAACAATTTTAAGCCAAATTGCCAAAATAAGTAAATAATCACTAGATTTTTGCATTCATTTTTGACTAAATATTTCAAAATTAATTTGCCTTTGT
>ULTU01010868.1_pt1 | contig 31726 bp, 16 predicted proteins | sample 1957861 | NCBI WGS metagenome assembly ULTU01 (sample SAMEA4835742, study PRJEB28245) | human gut metagenome | biome: gut microbiome; material: fecal sample | place: Denmark | collected 2008
CTATTAATATCTATTCATATTTTTATGCTTATTTGTAGAATCACTAAAGTAATACCAAAGAAGTGCCACAATAGCAATTGCAGCCACAATTACAACAACCCAAGTCCAAGTAGTATCCATCGTACCATTTGCAGCCGTTCTAGTAGCAGAGTAGGTAGCATTTCCATTAGACATTGTTCCATTTCTAGAGTTATTACCATTAGTACCCATTACATCGTTAGTAACATTACCAACACCATTGCCAACATCTCTACCGATATTGCTAACAGCATTACCAACACTATTAACAGCTTGGCCAGCGCCATTTATAACACCACCAACACCTTGACCAACATCATTTACTACATTACCAGCTGTATTACCTGTGGCACCAACTGCATTTCTTGCACCGTTACCAGCAGAATTACTTGCAAAAACTATTCCAAAGCATGTTAAAGTTAAAAGCAAAGTGAATAGAAATAATATTTTCTTTTTCATATTATAAACCTCCCAAATATAATTCATATGTTTTTATGAACTCAAGATTATTATTCTAAAAATATATAATTTATATTCGAAAAGTCGAATGAAAATTTTGGAAAATTTTATTCACCTTGATATTCTGTAAGAGTTACTTCAACATTTAAAGTTTTATTATCTCTTATTAAACCAATAGTGATTTTATCACCAACATTATAGTTCGTTATTTTTGATGAAACATCATTAGCATTTGAAATTACTTCATTATCAATTGAGATGATAATATCATCTTTTTTAATTCCAGCTTTATCGGCAGGAGAGTCAGTAACAACTTCATCAACAGCAGCACCATAGCTTATTTGAGAGAAGAACATTGAGTAAAATGGCATTCCACTATTATTAGTTTGGTAAGAGGTATCTCTTAAAGAAACTCCTAAAAATGCTCTGTTTTTAGCATAGCCATGTTCCAAAATATCGTTTATAACATCTTTAACATCATTTACTGGTATTGCAAAACCTAATCCTTCAACATCAACACCAGAAGATTTAGCGACCACGATTCCAATTAGTTCACCGTTTGCATTAAATAAACCACCACCAGAGTTACCAGGGTTTATAGCAGCATTTGTTTGAATTAAATTCATAGTAGAATTATCAAGTTTTATTTCTCTTTCAAGAGCACTAATTATTCCGTCAGTTACAGTTCCACCAAGTTGACCAAGTGGGTTACCAATAGCAATAGCAACTTCACCAACAACTAGTGAATCAGAATTTCCTATAACTGCAGTAGTTAAATCTTTTGCATCAATTTTAATTATCGCTACATCAGTTTTTGAATCTTTACCAACAAGAGTAGCATCATATTTTGTTCCATTTCTTAATGTAACAGAAATCTTATTAGCTCCACTTATAACATGGTTATTAGTTAAAATATATCCATCAGATGAAATGATAACACCACTACCATTTCCTTCAGCAGTATAAGTGTAATGTCCATATAAAGTTGATTGAGTTTCGATTGTAATTTCAACAACAGAATCAGCACATTTTTCAACTACACCAGAAATATCTGTGTGTGAAAGTGTATAAGCAGTACCGCTATTTGTACTTGCTGTTGTTATAACAGGTGTTTTATTATTTGATTGATTTGTAACATTATTTGCATTTTGGTGAGTAGAGTATAAACTACCAGAAGCAAAACCTAAACTTAAAAGTAAAGCTATACTTAAAGTTTTTGAAATAATACTTCCAGCACCGCCTGACTTATAAGATTTTCCATCCATTTCTTCATAAATTTGATCACGATTGTAATTATTAAAAAGTGACATATAAATCCTTCCTTTCAAAAAATATTGAATATTTATTTCTATTGATATATACTTATTCTATATGAATATATTAATACGAAACTATGTTACTAATATGTATTATATATGAAAAAATTATGAAAAACAATCTTTATGATTTGGAGGATTTTAATGATTAGTTCTATAGAAGATATTGTTGATTTACATGCATCTTGCGGGAATATTGAAGATACATATTTGAGGCTTCACTTTGACAATAAAGTGATGTTATTAAATAAATATACATTAAGAGTTCGAAGAGGAAATGCTCCCAAAGCAGAGATTAGAGATTGGAATCTTGATATATATAGATGTGTAAAAAGAGATAGAGCTTTAACTAAAGAAATAAAAGAATTTATTTCACTTTTTGAGTATTTAGAAAAAGCGAGAATAAAGTCTGGCTATATAGAGAAAAGTGAAACACCAGATTTTATAATAACAAGAAATGGAGAAAAAACAGGAATCGAAATTACAAAAATATATATCGGCAATGATTGGGTTGTAGATAAATTAAACGAAGAAATAAAAGAATTTAGGTTAAGAAAAAATGAACTAGATGGATATATGATGTATAAAAAATATAACGAAAAAGTTTCTACATATAAATTGAGAGAGGGACTTATAATTCTTCCAAACACTAAAGATATTACAATAGATGATTATATGGTGGAATTAAAAAATAAGATTTTTACGAAAGTAAGAAAGCTTTCGGACGAATACAAAAGATTTGAAAATAATATTATATTTGTTGATGTTGTGTCATCAGATATTTTAAGAGATAAATTTGATAAAAATGAAATGTGCAGAGAACTTAATTTCTTTGTTTCTCACATAGAATCAGATTTTGCTCGAAGCAATGTAAAGGTAGTTATGAAATTAGGTAGTGAGTTTATAGAATATAATTTGAGTAGAGGAGATTACAATGTTTTTTAAATTTAATATTTCAAAATCTAAAAAAAAGTATAAACCGTATGATGTTCTAAAAACGAAAAAAATTAATTATCCAGAGCTATCAAATGAAATAAAGTATGAAGTCGCAATACTAGGTGGCTTAGATATTTTTACAGATGCACATGTTCAGGGAGTTGTAAATATTACAACTAAGATTTGTGAGCAGATGGGTATGGATTATCAAATGCTAAAACATTGCGTATTGTGTGCATATCTTCATGACGTTGGAAAAATTATGATACCAAATGAAGTTCTTCAAAAGAAAGGAAAACTTACAGATGAAGAATATGAGATAATAAAATCACATACAACTCATGGTTATGATATATGTATGAAATATGTTGAGCTTAGAAAATTTGCACCAATTGTTAGAGCACACCATGAAAGTTTTGATGGAAGTGGTTATCCAGATAAACTAGTAGGAAGTCAAATTCCTTTTGAAGCATCACTTGTAAAAGTAGCAGATGTATATGATGCATTAACAAGAAAGAGACAGTATAAAGAAGGATTCATGCAAAGTGAAGCACTTAAAATTATGCTTGGTGATGCGAAAAAAAATAGGATGAGTGCTAAGATTTTGAGATATCTTATAGAGTATTTGATAGGTGAATTATATGAGAAAATTTATACATCGCAAAAAAATATTGAGTTATATGAAGACAATCTGCAGGTACTTCATGAGATAGAAAAAATTTATAAAGAAATATATGATAGGGGGTATAGCGATAAATTAGAAAAGAAATTAAAAAGATATGAACTTCCTGCGGGATACGACATGGGAGTTAATGCAAATCTACTAGTTGTTAAGCAAAAAGCTTTAGAAAGAGAAAAAGAAAGATTAAAAACACTTCAGGAAGAGGAAGAAAAAATTCAAGCACAGTATGAAGAAACATGTGAGCTTGCTAAAAAAGAGAATTGGTATCCGAATGAGAAGTATTATAAATAGGATAGAATGTTACATTAACGTTACAAAAATATTACATCAGTGTTAAATTTATACACTTGCTATAAAAAACAACGCTAATATTATAAAATTTTTTATGAAAATTAGTATAGGGGGTAGTAGTATGAAAAAAATAGTTGTATTATTAGTTGTTTTAATGCTTGCAATTCCAATGGTGGTAAATGCCGCATTTTCTGATGTTGTTGAAGAGCATTGGGCTGCTGGTTACATAAATGAATTAACGCAAAAGGGTATTATTAATGGATATACAGATGGAACATTTAAACCTAATAACACTTTAACAAGGGGTGAGTTTTTAAAATTAATAATAACAGCAAGTATACCAGATTTAGACTTTTCTAAGGTCACACCAAAGTATTATCATTGGGCAGCTAGTTATGTGACTGTTGCAGAAAATTATGGTGTAATTGAAAAAGACCAAATACTTGGAACAAATATTGATAAACCAATAAGTAGAATTGAAGTTATTAAAATTTTAAGCTTATGCGACATTAATATAAGAGGAGCGAGAAATTTGCCAAATGAAAACGCTCTAAGTTTTAGAGATATTGATGGATTAAGCGAAAAAGAAGCAGCTTTACTTTCACATGCTGTTAGCAAAGGCATTATTAATGGGTATTCAGATGGAACTTTTAAACCTAATAATAGCTTAACAAGAGCAGAAGCAACTAAAGTTTTATCAATATATATAAATGAAAAGGAGGCCTAGTTGATGACAAAATATAAAAACAATAGTACTTTGAAGTTATTAATAATAGGAATACTTTGCTTAGCTAATTTATTTGGAAATGTTTTTGCCATCGATGATACTAACTTTACTACTAATAATGGCAACGGCGGAAATAAGCCACATTCTACTGCTGGTGAAAAAGGATGGGCTACTCAAAGTGTAACTTGTACAACATATACGTTAGCGTATATAGATTCAAATGGTGAAACAAAGACGTTGGATCCTACAAGATACCTAATAACACATGCTGCTAATGGAGTATTGGATGAAGATGGTAATTTAAAGCTTACCCGTGAAGGAGTTCCAGCATCTAATACCATATCTAAAGAAAATAGAGGGTATACAGAAGATGTATATATCGGTTGCAATTCTCCTACGACGACAATGAATAAAGTTATAAGTGATGGTCAACTCTTTGAGGATAAAGCAACATCTGCAAAAAATTACACTGGTGAGAATAGACATGTTGTCAATTGGCTTGCAAATAATCAAGGGAAAATATATGCAGCGGATTCAGGTGCGGGCGATAATGATAAAAAAGTTTTGTGGGAGCTAGCATATAAACAGGCACAAGCAAATGGCGATACTGAAACAATGAAAATCCTTGAAAACATACAAAACGGAACGCTTCAGTGGGCTATAAAGCAAGAAGTTAAATTAGCTGTTAGGACACCGGTAGAAGTTTCTTATCATGAAGATGGAATGGATATTGAAACAAGTGTAAATGGATGGTCATTACTTACATATGACGAACTAAATTATGTTAACGATAGGTCATCAGGGTATAAATATGGTTCAACAATAAGAGATTATTGGAAAACAATTTTTGGAGAAATTTATGAAGATGATGAACAATATGCACAATACTTAAAAAATGGTAAATTAAAAGGTGGATTTGACTGGATTATGGGTGGCAATACATTTCCACCAACAAAGACAGTTGTTACACAAATTTGGATTACAACAAAAAATGATATTATAGCAGGACCTAGAGATTATATATATAAAGATGGCGAAACAACGCATCATTTTTCAAAAGATGATTATCTAGTCGACGAAACAAAATATAAATACAAAGAAACTAAAAAAGATGACGGACCTGGATCACCAGAAGAAGATATTCCGGCAGACAATCAACGTCATACAATTATATACATATACGATGCAGGAAATACTGTTACAGTTTATTACATGGAAAAGCCAGGTAGTTTGATTACAAGTTTACCTCCTGAGCCAATATCAAAAGATCAAACTGTTACAGCAAATTATAAAACACCAGAAGAATTAGAAAAAGCAGGATACGGAAAGTTTAAATACATAAATGTAGAAACATATAAAGAGACTGAACTATTAAATACAAGCACAAGTACATCAGCAAGTGTAACAGGTGATGGAGAAAGTTCATATAAAATTATATTTTGGTATGAACGTGTGCCTGAAAATCTTATAATTAATGTATATCATGTTTGCGATTCAAATAATTGTGGAAAAGATATATTAAGTTCCAGCACAATAACAATACCAATAAAAAAAGACCAACCAGTAAATCACTCAGAAAGCAAAGGAGAATTTACAAATCATACATATAAACATTACACAAAAGTTACTTCTGAGATTCCTATATCTTATCCGGCAGGAGGCACACAATTTTCTGATACAACAGCTCAAATATACATTCCTGCAAATTCAAAAATAAGATACGTAGAAATAGTTTTCCATTACAATTGTGAAAAAGCCGAGGAAGAAAATAAAGATGCAAAAGGAGAGATTGAGCATATATATATTGATCCACTGACAGGTGAGCAAAAAACAATTGGTTGGAGTGATGGTACTACTACTGTTGTTGGACATTGGGAAATAGAAGAAGAATATTATATTCTTAAGAAAGATGAAGGAAAAGAAAGTCCTAAAAAATATTCAACACCACAGTACGATGATGATGGTAATGAAACAACTGTTAAAAAGACAATTGAAAATTACGTTATAGATTATGACGAATGGACAATACGTTCGAACTGTAAATTAGATGGTGGACATTTGATGTACAGATATAATAATGTTTTGGTTTGGTACACAGATAAAGATGGCAATAAGATTGACGAAGAAAGTAGTTCCATAATAAGTCAATATCGCTATACACCAACTTCGTCTTCTACTACAGTAATAACACAGCATCAATCTGAACACACAGGACAGATATTTTACACAGATCAAAAGTTAAATGTTAAACATTGGCTTGCAAAAACAAGTATGACTGATACAGAAAGTTTAGGAGGATATACAGATAAAATTTCTACTGATGCTGGAACTGGAAGTTATTTCGCTCCTAGATATGGAGATAGTGATTATAAGCTTATTGCAATAAAGCTAAATGGTGTTTGGGTAAAAGGCGGAGAAAGAGGAGCTTTATTAAATGATAGCGGTTATACAGTTAAGCTATTGGAAGGTCAAGCATCACAAGATATAGAATTTTATTACAAATTATCTCCTGATTCGGATAATAATACTGGTAAAGGAACACCTGTTGTTTGTGAGGTTACAGTAGACAAAGATACATGTGTATTAGACGAAAAATTTAACATAACAATTCCAAATTCAGGAAAACATGAAGAAGCTTGGCAGCAAGGATATTCTGTTCCAGATCCTAACTATTTTTGGACGCCAATGCAACCTTGGAACTTATATTTTGCATCAAAGAAAACAGTTACATTTAATATGGCAGTAGAATACAACGGACAAGTATATAAAGCTGGTACACAAATAGATTTGGAAACAAGAGATCAAAAAGCTACTTCAAAAGATAAGAGTAATTTTGGTACAAAATATGAATTTACAGTTCCAGTTTGGAATGAAGATAATAAGAGTTACGATATAAATGCAAAAGTTATTCCAACAGGAAATAACAGTGGTGTAGCAGATAGAGCAAAATTTAACATAGTAACTAAATCAGCTGCTGGTTGTGCGATAGATTCTGATAATATTAAATTGATTGGTAAGATATATGACTTTACAGTTACAAATATTCAAGGCGATGATATGTGGAAGAAAATATTGAGCTTACCAACAGATAATATTAATAATGAATATAAAGCAGATAGACTACCAGTTGGACAAGAAAATCAAAAGAAGAGTAATGAAGCTAAAAAATATAACTCAGCTATAAAGAAAGGCACTAAGGTATATTTTAGTGTTAATACAAAGGGTATTGCCAATAGCGAGATTAAGATTGTTCCAAAATATTATTACATAGCAAAAGATAATACTAAGCTTGTTGAAGTAGATGCATTTGTAAAAAATGCTGCTGGTAAATATGTAAAACTAAATGGAAATAGAACTTCAACAACTTCAAATCCAAATAAAATGACAAAAGAATTTGGACAAGAAAAACTAAAAGCCAAAAATTTATATTCAGGTATAAAGTTTGATACAACTTCATCAATAGGAGCGTATCAATTAATAAAACTAGGAAATGCATTTAAATTTCCATATCTAAATTATTTAAAAATTGAAGAAAAAGATGCATTTGGAGCAGGCAAGAAATGGAAAGGCAAAGAAGACGAAAATACTATATATAAAGCTGTAAGTCATTGGTATGGAGATTACATGATACCAGGTGATGCACAATTTGCACCTGCTGTTACAAGCGAGGCACAAGCGGTAAATATGTTTAAGAATTACAATGATGGTTATATATTGATTACATTTAAGATAAATTCAACATTACAAAATGGAACAGATTATCTTTTATATGATAGTAATCAATGGAAAAAAGAAGATATCAAAACAAGAGTAGATTTGCCAAAGATATCTGCAAAAGCTTCACCAAAATCAATAGACATTAGTTATATAATAAATGCAAATTATGGTCCTGTTATAATTTATCAATCAAATATTTCGGTAACACAAAATTATGATACAACAGGAACACACTAAAACAAAAAACTCCCTTTCGAGGGAGTTTTTTTTTGTTACATTTATGTTACGCAAATATTACAATAATATTAAATTTATCTGCTTGCTATAAAAAATAATGTCAGTATGATAAAATTTTTTTTGAAAATTAATATAGGGGGTAGTAGTATGAAAAAAATAGTTGCATTATTAGTTGCTTTAATACTTGCGATTCCAATGGTGGTAAATGCCGCATTTTCTGATGTTGCAGAAGAGCATTGGGCAAAAGGATATATTGAAAAACTTACCGCTAGTAAGATTATCAACGGTTATCCAGATGGAACATTTAGACCAAGTGACACACTTACCAAGGGAGCATTTTTAAAACTTATAGTTACAGCAAGTTTACCAGATGTGGATTTTAGTTACGGACCAAAAGACTTTGATCATTGGGCAGCAATATATGTTAAAGTAGCAGAAAATCGTGGAGTTATAGAAAAAGGTACTATAACAAAAGAAAATATTGACGAACCAATAAGTAGAATAGATGTTATAAAAATTTTAAGTTTATGCGATATTGATATAAGAAGTAACAAACAAAAAACACAAGCAGTTATTCCATTTAATGATATAGAAGACTTAAGTGCAAAAGAAAAAATTTTATTAAGCCATGCTAATGTTAAAGGTTATATTGGTGGTTATCCAGATGGAACTTTTAAAGCAAACAATAATTTGACAAGAGCAGAAGCTTCAAAAATTTTAGCAATATATATGGAAAAATAATAGCATAGAAACGGAGGGTTAAAATGAAAAAAGTTAGTAGATTTTTGATTATGTGTGTTCTTATATTATCGCAGTTTTCTAGTATTGCTTGTGCAAAAAACTGGCCAGACATGAAAACTGCTCCTGGAAGTGGTTCAAAAGGCAGTGATACAGGTTCAAGTAGTAGTAGTTACTATATTAGTTGCAAAAATACAGGTACAAAATATACATTAGAACAATTAGAAGGCGGAAACATGCCTACTTTTTCGGTTGATGATACAAAAGGTTTTCTTGGAAATACCGTAAAGTGGATTAACTGGAGCAGCAAAGATGGAAAAATTAATAAATATTGGGGTGTATCTAATCCTAAGGTAGAGGTAGGGGATGAGTTATTCAAGCTATTATTGAGCAAGAAAAACTTAAAACCAAGTGATGTTATAAATGAAGGAAAGAGCAAATTTAGAATAACTGCAGAAGTTATGATAATGTATACAAAACCAAAAGGACGATTAACACTTCGCGAAGCTTCAAGTAAGGGTTATATTAATTGGAGTGGTTATTCTGGTGCTTTGTGGAAAATTGTTATGCCGGAGCTTGGAAGTGAAGCAATGGACATAAGTGAAGGTGTATATTACCTACCAGTAATACTTCATAAAGATTTAGCAACAGGTAAATTAATTAAAAGAACAACTTTTGAAGATTTTTCTGATGAACCAGTTTTCAAAATTGGAACATCTACAAAAGTTGTTGCAGAAGACTATAAAGATATTTTGAATGATGAGTATAAATATGTTGGTATTAGTGTTGGAAGTAATGCTAATGCAAAAACTAGCCCAGATACTGCAGCGACAACAATATCTACAGACGAAAATAATTTATATGTTACACTATGGTATAAAAAAGGACCTTCAACTACAATTTATTATAAAGATGAAGATACTAATAAAGACATCCTTCCACCAGAGCCAGGTGTTGTAGGACGTAATGAAAAGAAAGATGTTCCAAATTATGAGTATAAAGGTGTAGAAGAAGTTAAGCCAATTCCTGTACCAAAAAATCCAGATAAAACATATGTAGATATACCGAAAGACGACAAAGATCATGAAATCATATTTTGGTATAAGGAAAATAAACAAGAAAAAGTTACAGTTTATTATAAGAGCAAAGAAACAGGTGCAGACATAGGTGGACCAGAAACTGTATATCTTGAAGAAGAACCGAAAGATTTTAACGAAAATGGTGTACAAAAATACAATAAAAATTTTGTTCATGTTGAAACAAAAGTAGACGATAAAAGTCCAACATCAGATAAGATTGTAACTATTACTCCTGATGGAAAAGACCATACGGTTATATTTTATTACAAGCAAGATTTATTAATAACTGTAAAAGCGGTAGACACTAAAAATAATGTGGCAATAAAGACTTTGAAGACAGAAGCAGAGAAGTTACCACTAAAAAATAAATCATATACATATGTGGACTTAACAAAAGAAGGATATGATTTTAAAGATCAATATACTATTGATTATACAACCAATGCATATACAGGACAAGCTCCAGAATCAAATGGAGGTACAGCAAAACTAAAAGAAATAAACGAAGCAAAAGCAGGAGAGACTCCTATTACACAAGTTGTAATTTTGTTCTATTACGAAAAGAAAGCACCTACTGAAGCAATTGGAAATGTTAAACATATATACAGAAATCCATTAACAAATAAAGAAACACTAATAAAAGCAGATAGTGGAGTTTGGAAGATAAACGAGGACTATCATATAACCTTGGGTTCAGAGTTTTCGGGAAAATATATAAATGATGCTAAAAATGGATCTCCAGTTATTATGGGATTTGAGTGTGGTAATGCAGAAACACATGACGATAGTTATGAATATGGAGCTTATGTAAACAAATGGACACAAATCAAAAATATTTATAGTGGAGATAAATTAATTGAAAAAAAAGAAATTCCAAGAAGTGAATTAAAAACATATTACAGAGGATTTGATTCACTTTGTCCAAACACTATGAATGTGTCTGAAAAAACAACAGATGATTCTTGGACAACAGAAGAAGCTTATAATGATGAAAAACTAATAAAGTATGAGGTTGGAACTACAAAAAAAGAACGTAATACTATTTGTGAATTACCAGAAACTACAGCTAAGGCACAATCATTTAATACTACTAAATACAATATATGTTTCAAACCTATATCAGCAGCTACTGGCGATACAATATTTAGATACACCGATCAATACGTAAGTATAGAACATAGACTAATGTTGGAAACAGAGGATAAATATAAAGTAATAGGTAATAATTCAATGACAATTTCTGTAAATTCAAGTCTGCCTGTTCCTAAATATAGTGATTCAGACTATAAACTAATAAGAATAGATTTGAACGGTAGAAAAGTAAAACCAGAAGATAAAGACTGGGCTCTTTTGACAGATAGTGGATACCCAGTACCGTTTATTAATGGAATGGAAAGCCAGAAAGTTATATTTTATTATAAATTGATTCCAACAGGTAACCAAGGTGGAAGTGGAAAAGGAACACCAGTTGTTTGCGATGTACCAGAAAAAAATCATACTGTAAAACTAGATGAAACATTTACAATAACTATACCTAACGAAGGCATTCATAAACTTGCAAATGAAAGAGGATATTCAACTCCAGTAGAAAGTGAACTTTTCTCAGAATCAAAAACTTGGAATGAATATTTTGCATTACAAAAATATGCAAAATTTGATATGGATGTAGAATATGATGGTAAGGTTTACAAAGCTGGTGAAAATATTTTGTTAGTTAGTAGAACCAAGAAAGCAGAAGTATCTGAAAATTTAAAAGAGAAATTTACATTTACAGTACCAGTTTGGGTAAAAGATAACTCTACATACGTAGGCAATATATGGGTTACACCTGTAGGAAGTCAAGGCTCTATAGAACCAAATCAGAATTGGAACTTGTTTGAAGAAGACAATTCGGCAGCTGGTATTGCAACAGATGAAATTAAGATTACAGTACAAGGAAAAATTTATGATTTTACTATAACTAACATTCAAGGTGATGATGCATGGAAGAAGATGTTAGCTTTACCAAGTCTAAAAGATGTTGCGGGTGAATACAAGTCACCAGCTATTGCAAAAAATAATAAAACTTTACCGATTGCACAAGAGGCACAAAGAACAGAAAAAACATACAACTATGCTTTGAGAAAAGGAACAAAAATTTTCTTTAGTGTAAATACAAAAGGTATTAGTAATGAAAAAGTAAAGATAACACCTAAATTTTATTACATTAGTAAAGATGGAAATGTAAGAGAAGAAATAGATGTATATTCTAAAGATGCAAAAGGAAATTATGCTAAGCTTGGTAATATAACAATTAAGAGAACTTCAAATACAAATAATTCAAGTAAGCTAACACAAGAATTTATGTTAGAAAAACAAAAAGCAATGTTGCTTTATAGGACAGTAAAGTATAATGTCAATGCAGATATTGGAACATATACAAATATATTGCTAAATAGTTCATTTAAATTTCCTTACATGAATTATCTAAAAGAAGAAGGTAAGAAATGGCTTGATTTTAACTCACAAGAAGAAATTGTAAAAAATGTGAGTCATTGGTATGGTGATTATACTTTACCTGCTGATGCTAAATTTGCTAAGAAAGGTACGACTAATGCGTCTAATACAGAGTTTAATCAATATAAAGACGGTTATGTAATATTATTATTTAAGATAGAATCTCAAACAGGAAATGCTACATATTTAAAATATGACAATGTTTGGTCAGAAGAAGGAATGACAAATCAATACGTTGCAAGTGTTAGGTTGCCAAAGGTATCTTTAAAGGATGAAGCGCCAGTTGTTGGAAATACAACTAGCACGGCATTACTTGCAAATGGCTATGCACCAGTTGCTATTTATCAAGTAAATATTTCTACAAATCAAAATTATGATTCAGCTGGAACGCATTAATAAAAAAGCTCCCTTAATTTGGGAGCTTTTTATATTACTTTATTGTTACAAGAATATTACAAAAATGTTAAATTTACTAGCTTGCTATAAAAAATAATGTAGATATGATAAAATTTTTATGAAAAGTTTAGTATAGGAGGAATAATATGAAAAAAATAATTGCATTAATAGTTATTTTGATACTTGCTATTCCAATGGTAGTAAGTGCTGCATTTTCGGATGTTGCAAGTAATCATTGGGCAAAAGGTTTTATTGATAAGCTTACATCTAGCCAAGTTATTAATGGTTATCCAGATGGAACTTTTAGACCAAATGATACTCTTACAAAAGGAGCATTTTTAAAACTTATAGTTACAGCAAGTTTGCCAGAGGTTGACTTTAATCAAGTAGATAAAGATTTTGATCATTGGGCAGCTGCATATGTTAAAGTAGCAGAAAATTATAATGTTGTAGAAAAAGGTTCTATAACTAAAGAAAATATTGATCAACCAATAAACAGAATAGACGTTATAAAAATTTTGAGTTTATGTGACATTAATATGAGACAACATGAACAAAAAGTTTTAGATTATTTGACATTTTCAGATACAGATTCTTTAGATGAAGCATCAGAAATTTTGCTTAGCCATGCTGTTGCAAACGGAATAATTGGTGGTTATCCAGATGGAAGTTTTAAACCACAAAACAATTTAACAAGAGCGGAAGCTTCAAAAATCTTAGCTGTTTATATGGAAAAATAATTCGAAAAGATTGGAGGGCGAAAAATGAAAAAAGTATTTAATATTATTTTTATCTCATTAATCTTAGCAACTATATTGAATACAATGAGTTTTGCGGGAAGTAGTTTTGATACGTTCCCAGGAGGATCGACAAAGGATCCAAACGCAGCCAAGCCGGGAGCTTGGGCATTTAGACCAGTTACAGGAACTAGATATGTTTTTAGAGTAAATGGTGAAGATATAGGCGGTGATGAATCACAAAATTATTATATTAATCATGTGAGAAATACAACAGTAAATTCTGGAGGATTAACGTATTACAATCCTACAGAGGCACAAGAAAAAAAGGGTGTAAGAAACGACAGAAACTGGGAAATGGTATATGTTGGAACTAACACCAATAATACGGTATGTTTTAAAGGAAATAAAGAGAAGTATTATTTCTTTGATGAGCCATCTTCATCTTTGACTACTTATCAAGGTAAATATAGACATATTATCATTTGGGCCAGAAGAAACGATGGAGGTAAACTTTATATAGATGAGAATTCTAATATGGGATTAGATAAAGATGATGTTCAAAAATTAGTTTGGTCATTGGAACAAAGAATAGCTAATCTTAAAGAGCAAGGTAAAGATGTGTCTTTAGCAGAAAAACAAGTAAAAGCTATAAAGAATGGTACTGCAAATTTTGAAATAAGAGCTGAAGTTTTAAAGGCAATGCGACTTCCAAATAATTGTGGAAAAGGCACAATAGAAAGAAAAGATGTGTATGCAGAATATCAAGCAGGATACTGTGCGTACTATACATATAGAGAAGCTTGGTGGATACAAAGTAAGATTAAAAATTATGCTTATAGTCCTCTAAAAAATTATTTCAAACCAGCAGCTAAAATGTTAAGAGAAGTTGATGATGGTACCAAAGAAGGCGGAACGAAGCACGATTACATCAAAGAATATGAATCAGAAGCTACAGCACTAAAAACAAGTCTTGATAGCAAATGGTGGGGATATTGCGAAAGTTACTACTATGGTTGGGATTATATAGAATTTGAAAATCCATATGAAAATTTATCGACTAAAATAACAATTAATTACAAGGATGAAAATACAGGTGAATTAATTAAAATTACAGGGCTTGAAAATCCAGAAAATCCAACACAACCAGGTACTTTCACTAAAAAAGATTTAGATTCAAAAGGTTATACATACACAGGAGTAGAAATTAACAAACCAGAGCCGTCTGCAAAAAATCCAAATGCAACATCTGTTACAATAACAGATGATAAAAAAACACATGAAATTACATTTTGGTACAAACCAGAAGAAGTTACAAGAATAAAGGTAACTCATAAATCAGAAAGTGGTAAATTGTTATCTGAAACAAATGAAATTCTAAAAAAGGGAGATCCTGACAAAATTTATAGTGAACGATCAAAAGAGTTTGGACCAGGTTATGAATATACTGGTGTAGAAGAGATTCAACCAGAGAAGAAGGATAAAACTTTTAGGGAAGAACCGATAAAAATTGGTTTTAGCGGAGATAAGACTTTTGAAATAACATTTTGGTATAAGATGAAAACTAAAGTAAAAATATATGGTAAATGTTCTGCTAATAATCAGATTATTTATCAATCTGATGTTATTGAAGAAATTGTGCCTTTAGATAAAACTTATTTTGAAAAGTCATATCAAAATCAATATGATACTGAATATTATGAACTAACAGAATGTGAGATACAAAAGGGAGGTCTTGTTGCAAAAGCGAAAGGAACTGGTGAAACCAGTTCTAAGAAGGAAGAAGCTAGACTTGTAGTAGATGAAACTAAAGATGCACCACAACAGATTACAATTATATTTTATTACAATTCTAAATTTAAAGTTGAAGTGAAACATGTGTATGTTGATCCAATGGGGAAAAATCCAGATAAACAGATAGGAGAGCCAAAAGTTATATCAATAACACCATTTGTAGAAAAAGACTTGGATTCAAAGCATGTGAAAGATTCAAATGGTACGCATTGCATTAATTTGAAATATGAAGGTGAAGATATAACACCAGTTGGTTTTAAACAATATTCTCAAGATATGTATAAATTAAAACTTACACCGGGAGAGCGCAATTATACAGTAATATTCTATTATACTTCACAAACTATAAATGTAAGACATGAAAAGGAAAATGGAAAGCTAATAGAAGAAGAGAAAAAAATATTAAATCCTAATGAAGAAGAGAATCCTTTAAAAGAGTATACTTTTAAAGAATCTAAGTTAAATGATGATGACCCAACAACAGATACTCCCGTTAAAGTGCCAGTAAAAGAAGGTGTTCCATCACAGGAATTAGTATTTATATATAAGGATCCAGAACTAATATTTGGTCCAGATGATCCAAATCCAGAACCAAATCCTGAGGATTATAACAAGAAAAGAAATGAATATGATACAGGTATAATTCCTAATGATTTAAATAACCAATTAATAGGCCAAGATGCTGAAAAGTATTATTGGGTATTAAATGAAAATGGAGAAATAACAGTTAGACTTGCTGTTGGTCATATGGATACTGGTACACATTCACTTACATGTACTTTAAAAATTCCTTTTGATGTATATATAAATAAAATTTATAACAAAGCAAACACAGAATGTACTGTGAAGTGTGATTATAAGGAAACAAAAGACGGATACGATATATATGAAGGAAACATAAAAGATATATATGTTCCAGTTTGGGTTGAAGAAAAAGAATATGAAATAACGGGTAAGGTAAATTATGTGTACACTTCAGCAGATGGAAAAGCAGCTAATCCAATAAATAGTACTGCTACTGCTGAGGTTACGGTTGTTGGAGCAGTATATGATTTTACAGTTACAAATCTAGATGGTTCAGATACAACAGGTGATTCAATGTGGAAAAAATCATTGTTTCCAACAGTAAAACAAGTTGAAGAAGGCTATAAAGCTACAGCAACAGCTATAGGACAAGGTACACAACAACCTTCAAAATATTATCAAGCAATTAAACGTGGTACAAGATTTTATTTCTCTGTAAATACATTAGGTGCTGCAAATAATCAAATAGAAATAGTTCCAAGTTTTTACTATGTATCTGCTAATGGACAAAGTTTAGAAAAAGTAACTATGAAATCTAATTATATGAATAGTACAAGAAGCATTAACTTAAATGATACAAATAGAGTAACAACTGAGTTCTCAAAAGAAAGAGCAATGAAAAACACATTAGATAATGGGGCTACATCAAAAGCTGGTACTGTATTTGAAGTTGGTAATTATAGAAAGCTTACATTAAACAGAAATGTTAATACACCATACTTAGGTATTGTAAATGATGTAAAAGCTAAATTTGCTGGAGCAGATTTTACAGAGGCTTTAAAAAGAGCAACTAAGTCGGATAAAGATTTATACAAAGTAGCAAATCATTGGTATGGTGATTATTCTGTGCCAAATGATGCAACATTCTATAAGGCTGATGGTACACAAGTAGATGAAGATGGATGCTTAGTTGTATACTTCTCAATAATAACAAAGAATAACGCTAATAATGAATATTTAGCATATAATTTAGAATCACCATTTGTACAATCAGAAAAAATATCTGAATGGAACTATGAAAGAAAAGATAATACATTAACAAAAGTAGCAGACTATAGACTTGTTTTACCAAAAACAAGTGTAAATAATGCATCAAAGAATATAACAACAAAAAACATTTGGATAGAAGGTACAAATAAAGCAGGACATACAGCAGTTATAATCTATAGCTTAAAACCAAATGTATCAACAAAACAAAATGTAACATCTGCAGGAACTCACTAATAAATATAAACACTCTCTTTTATAAGGGAGTGTTTTTTTATGTCAATTTTAATATGTAAAAATTCTATGAAGTTTTTATATAATTAAATCCCACACACCCCTTTTTACTTGATTTTTAAAAACAATAATGTTATGCTAATCTAAGTAAAAGAGGAGGTAATTATGGATAATATTGCAAATAAATTAGTAGAGGAGTTTAAGCTAAAACCTTTTCAAGTTGAAAATGCTATAAAGCTTATAGATGAAGGAAATACCATTCCATTCATTGCTAGATATAGAAAAGAAGCAACAGGCGAACTTTCAGATGAACAATTAAGAGATTTATTTGAAAGGCTAACGTATCTTAGAAATCTAGAAAAGAGAAAAGAAGAGGTCATAAGGTTAATAGATGAACAAGGAAAACTTACAGAAGAACTTCAAAACACAATAGTTAGTGCACTAACTATGACAGAAGTTGAAGATTTATATAGACCATATAAGCAAAAGAAAAAGACAAGGGCGACTATCGCAAAAGCAAAGGGATTAGAGCCTTTAGCAAATATAATATTTGAACAAAAAGATAAAAGAGATATAAATGAGATTGCTAAGGAATTTATCGATGAAGAAAAAGATGTAAAGACAGTAGAAGAGGCAATTAATGGAGCTAAAGATATTATTGCTGAAATGATCTCAGATGTTGCAGAATTTAGAAAAGATATAAGAAAGATTATTTATAATAAAGGTGTAATTGCAACAAAGGCAAGTAAAGATGAAAAATCAGTTTATGAGATGTATTATGACTATAATGAAGCGGTAAAGAAAATTCCTAGTCATAGAATTTTAGCTATCAATAGAGGAGAAAAAGAAGATTTCTTAAAAGTAAAGATTGAAGAAACGGATGATGCAATACTAGATTATTTAAATGGAAAAAATTTAGTTCCAGATGGTTCATATAAAGAGATTATGTTAGAAACGATTGAAGATGCTTATAAAAGGCTTATTAAACCATCTGTTGAAAATGAAGTTAGAAATGAATTAACTGATATGGCAGAGGAGCAAGCTATAAAAGTTTTCGGACAAAATGCGAAGAAATTACTTCTTCAAGCTCCACTAAAAAATTTAATAGTAATGGGATTTGACCCAGCATATCGTACTGGTTGTAAGATTGCGGTAATAGATGATACAGGAAAACTTTTAGCAACAACAACTGTATATCCTACTGAACCTCAAAATGACACGGAGGGCGCAAAGAAAAAGTTACTAGAATTTATTGATAAGTATAATATTAATATGATTGCGATAGGAAATGGTACAGCATCTCGTGAGTCTGAGATGTTTGTAGCTGATATGATTAAAGAAGTAAAACATGATATTCATTATGCAATTGTGAGTGAAGCAGGTGCTTCTGTTTACTCGGCTTCTAAGCTTGCAACTGAGGAATATCCTGATATAAATGTTTCTTTAAGAGGTGCAATTTCCATCGCTAGAAGACTTCAAGACCCACTTGCAGAACTTGTAAAGATTGATCCAAAGAGTATTGGTGTTGGACAATATCAACATGATGTAAATCAAAATAAGCTAGATGAAAGTTTGACAGGTGTTGTTGAGGATGCAGTAAATAGTGTTGGGGTTGATTTAAATACTGCTACGCCTTCGCTTTTAAAATATGTTTCTGGCGTTAGCAAGACGATTGCTAATAATATAGTGAAATATAGAGATGAGAACGGAAAGATTAAAGAAAGAAAAGAGCTTTTAAAAGTATCTAAATTAGGTCCAGCTGCTTTCACTCAATGTGCAGGTTTCTTAAGAATCATAGATGGAAAAAATCCTTTGGATAATACATCTGTGCATCCAGAAAGTTATGATACGGCTGAGAAAATTTTAGCAAGTATTGGATTTTCTTCTAAAGATTTAAAAGAGAAATTGCCAGAGGTTAGAGCTAATTTAAATACAGTCAATGTATCAAAGATTGCAAATGAACTCGGAGTTGGTGAGCCGACTGTAAAAGATATAATAAAAGAACTTCAAAAACCAGGTAGAGATCCAAGAGACGATATGCCAAAACCAATATTAAGAAGTGATGTTTTGAAGATGGAAGATTTACAAGAGGGAATGATATTAACAGGAACTGTTAGAAATGTTATAGACTTTGGTGCTTTTGTGGATATTGGAGTAAAGAGCGATGGACTTGTACATATTTCTGAATTAAGTGATAAGTATGTAAAAAAACCAATGGATGTTGTTTCAGTTGGAGATATTGTAAAGGTTAGGGTTCTTAAGGTTGATTTGGAAAAACACAAAGTATCACTTTCTATGAAAGGGGTATAAGCGATGAATTTGATAAATGAATTGCATGAAGGAAGGTACACTGTTGAAAGGCTTTCTAGTATGTATTATGAAGATATTATGAAAAGCTTACTAAATTTTAGATCTTCTGGAATGGAGCTTACAAAAGATTCATATGAAAAATATTCAGAGCAAGATGCAAGGCTTTTTCATGTGCCTTATAAGGATTTTAAGGAACTTATGGAGCTTAGAGAAGATTATGATGAAGCAATCAGAACTGTGCCGGCTGGTAGATTTTCTGGTATAGCTGGAGGAGTTCAAGGCGATAAACTAAGAGGTAAGATGAATGATGTTACAAATAAAGCTTTGATTAGAAGATTATCCCAAGATATGTGCGAGGATGTTAAAAGTATTTTTGATAGAGATTATAGGAATTTGTGCAAATTGGGATATTTGGGAGAAATAGATGAAGCTGTTCCAGAACTTGTTAGAGGAAATTTCTTTTTGTATGCTAAAAGAGAGATTTTAGATGAAGAGTTAAGTGGATGTAACGAAGCGATTGATAGAATGAGATATGTTTTGCGAAGAACTGAAGGTAAGAAAAATATAGAGCTAGATAAAAATGCTGTGGAGAGGTATTTTGTTTCAGCTCCAATAAGTAGTATAAGACGAGGTATGGCTAAAATGGATCTTGCACCTACTACGGATTACAGAGAAAAGTATCTTTCGGATTTTCACGAAGAAGGGTATCAAAGAATGAAAAACGGAAGTATGGATGTTGAGAACAACAAGGGTAAAAAGATTAAGAAGATGATGAGTGGAAATGAATTTGTAACAGAAGAGGATTATCGATATCTTTCTAAATATGGGTACGACGGTAAATCGGATCATCCTATGATTCGAAGTGGATATAGGCTTTATTCTCATATATATGTTCTTGAAAAAACTAAGGATGAACAGCTTGATGAAGCAAAAAGATATTACCGTGCTGTTTGCCGAATTCAAGGTGTAAAGGAATATCTTGAAAGTCCGGAGTATGATAAGGTTCCAGACAGCTTTAATTGTATGACTTATTTAAGGGATGATCTTATGTATGCTCTTACAAAGTCTAGTTATAAAAAGGGCAATATATCTAAAGAAGAATATGATGAGGTAAGGCAAATTAAAGAACTTGATGATTGGTATGCGGCTCCTATAAGGCTTGCAAAGATGATAAGTGGTGTGGACAAGATTTCGTTTGATAATAGGAAAGATATAGGGGAAAAGTAGTGTAAATAAAATAAGTCAGAGATGTAAAATATATCTCTGACTTTGTTTTTTTATATGTTATTAGAAATTATTTTAGTCTGGGGTTGCTAAGCTTTCTTCGATTACTTCCCATATTGTTTCTTGATTTAGTTTGGTTTCTGAAGAATATGCAAATATTAAATCTTCTGGGACGTCTAGAATTTTTGCGATGTTGGCAACGTATGACGGAACTTTTGTTTTAGCTATTTTATCTGCTTTTGATGTGATTACTATGTAGTGTTTTCCTGTATGTTTTATAAAGTCTAGCATCATGATGTCGTTTTCGCTTGGTTTGTGCCTAATGTCTATAAGTAGGATTATTAGGTTTATGTTTTTTCTGTTTTTTAAGTAGCTTTCTGTTGAAGCTCCAACTTTGGCTTGCTCGGCTTTTGACATTTCTGAGTAACCATAGCCTGGTAGGTCAACAAAGTAGAATTTATCGTCCATGTTGTAGAAGTTTAGTTGTCTGGTTTTTCCTGGAGCACTACTTGTTCTTGCAAGTGATTTTCTGTTTATCATTGAGTTTACAAATGATGATTTTCCTACGTTTGATTTTCCAGCTAAAACTATTTCTGGTAAGTTATTTTTTGGATATTGAGATTTATTCATTACAGATATTTCAAATCTTGGATTTTTTATTAGCATTTTTTGACCTCCTATTTTTTAGAAAGTATAGCATAAAAGGTGGCTTTTTGCAAGATGCTCATGTGGGATGGCTTGATTAAGGAATGTGCAATAACGGGTGTAGGCGAACTGATAAAACTTTTATCCGCTAGGTTTTGTCAAGGTAGTATGGCTAGCGCAATCTCCACCTTGACAAAAAAACGCTACTAAAAGTGTTATCAGTTCGCCTACACCCGTTATAGCACATTCCTTAATCAAGCCATCTCACGTGAGCATCTTGCAAAAGTCATAAGAAAAGGCTTCTCTTAAAAATAAGAGAAGCCGTAGGGTTCAAAAGTAATTACTTGTCAGAAACTTCGATAGATTTGAGAAGTTCGTCCAAGTCTTCGCCAGAGATGGATTCGTTCTCAATCAAATAGTTCGCAAGTGCATCGAGCATAGGACGGTTGTCCGTGAGAATTTGCATCGTTCTCGCTTCGCACTCTTTCGCGATCTTAATGCACTCGCGAGAGATAAGATTGCGCATCTCATTACTCTCGTTAAGAACTGCCATGAGGGCAATTTTGGGAGATACATTAAGCGGGCCGATTTCATCGCTCATACCGTATTTCTGCACCATGGAAGAAATAACGGAAGTCGCAGCTTGAATATCGGACGAAGCACCTGTCGAAAGAGCATCGAAAACAATTCTTTCTGCACATCGACCACCGTACATGAAGCAAATACGATTGAGCAACTCCTGCTTGGGGACAATAGCTTTCTCTTCATCGAGTGAACTAAGTGTATATCCACCAGCAGTACCACGAGAAGTGGAAAGTACTCGAATGACGGACTTCTTGCCAGAAAGGATATATTCCATAACGGCATGTCCTGCTTCGTGATATGCAATCAATTTTTGCATCTCGGTGCTGTGTTTTTTGTCGTTAACACTGCCACAAGAGAAAGAATCGAATGCATCAAAGAAGTCATTTTGAGTGACTTTGTCGTGCTCGTTTTTGTTTGCAAACTCGACAGCGGTCTTAACGAAATCTTTGATTTCCCCAATGGAAAATCCTACGCAAAGTTTAGTAAGCAAATCAAAGTTTACATCGCTACTGAGTTTAACCAAATCGGTAAACTCTTTAAGCAAAGCTTGTCTTTCTTTAAAGTCAGGAGCTTCCATAACGATGACTTTTTTGAAACACTTTTCATAGGAACTATCGGAAAGCAATGCGGCAGGATCTTCGCAGGTTGCAAAGAGTATCACGTGCGGATAAACTTCAAGATATTTTTGAAGTTTATCCATAATAATCTCGGAAAAGATTGCGTTTCCAGTACTTGCAGAAGCAGTATACAAAGTTTCGAAAGAATCAATCTGAAGGATATAACGATTTACATGAGGAGCAAGTTCAAAGAGTGATTCGAGTAAGTCTTCATTCTCAAAAAATCTCGAAGCATGTACTTTGATAAGGTGAAGGTTAGCTTCATTCGCAAAGGCACGAATTAAGGCGTTTTTGCCACTACCGTTTTCACCAATCAAAAGAATATGCTTTTCGGGTGCATACACATCCGTAGGAGTTTTTTGTACCGTGTAAAGATTTTTAATGTAGTTCAAAAGCGGAGTAAGTTCACGAGTCGGTTCTTTCACATACAAGCTGCTAAACTTCATGCCATTTTCAGGATCGGGTTCAATAAATTCGAAACCATCTTCAAGAGTATTAAATTCAATGCATTTATTTTCTTCATCATCTTCACTATCAATTGAAGTAGCAACAAGAGCAGCAATACCAAGTCCAATTACTTCCAAAATAAAAAGAATCTTGAAAAATGCGATGGGAAAGCAAATTGTGCAAATCAACGTGAGTGCTACCAAGCAACTGAAGAGTACCAGCTTGTTAAGCGATTTCCAAAGCTTGGCAACCGTAACTGCAAGCCGCCCCACCCAAGAGCCTTTGTATTCTGAAAGGTTAGTCTTCATAATAGAGAATCCTCCTTATGATTTTTAGTTTTTTTACGGCAACATTATATATTGCAAGTCGAAAATTGTCAATGAAATTTGTAAGGGTATGAGATTAAAATTAATAAAAAATAACCACTCTGTCCTAGCACGACCGTGGTTATTTTAAAAAGATAATTTAGTCGAGGTTTACCGCTTATGCAGTTTCCCTTTATCTATCTATATTTCAAACAAAAAACGATAAAAAGTCAATAAAATTTCTAATATTTCTATTATATTTATATTGACTTTTGGTGGATAAATATGTTAAAATACTAACGATAATGTATTAAGTAAGGGTTGATTAATATAAAAAATATAGTTTCTATCCAAAATTAAATAGAATAGTAAAAAGGTAATTGGTGTATTTTTTGCGTACTTGCCAGTTGCCTTTTTGTCGTCTCTATAGTTTTGTACAACCCTAAATGAAACTGTACTTTTTATATTGCATCTGTATTTTTACTTACGGAACAAAAGAAAATAGTGACATTCGCATAGCATCTTGAATGTAGTTTGAGTTAATGAAAATAGTTGCGTTGTGGCCAAAAGAAAGTTTAAAAATTTATTATATTGAGGTGATTTATTTTTATGCGTAAAGTAATTAGCGAGAAAACTAGCAGAATGTATTTTGGCGATATTCAAGACGTAGTTGAAATGCCTAATCTTATTCAAGTTCAAAAGGATTCTTATGATTGGTTTATCAAAAAAGGGTTAAAGGAAGTTTTGATGGAGTGTTCACCTATTTCAGATTATTCTGGCAAACTTATCCTTGAATTTGTTGATTATCATTTTAGTGACGAAACAAAATATACTATTGATGAAGCCAAATCAAGAAACACTACTTACTCAACTAGACTACAAGTAAAAGTTAGACTTATTAATAGGGAGACTGGAGAAGTAAAAGAACAAGAGATTTTTATGGGTGATTTCCCTGTTATGACAGATTATGGTACTTTCATAATTAACGGTGCAGAGAGAGTTATCGTTTCTCAGTTGGTCCGTTCACCTGGATGCTATTATGGTATGTCTTACGATAAAATCGGTAAGAAACTTTATACAGCAACAATCATGCCAAACCGTGGTGCTTGGCTTGAGCTTGAGACAGATTCTAACGATATTTACAACATAAGAATTGATAAAGCTAGGAAATTACCTATAACTTTATTCTTAAGAGCTATTGGCATTAGCACAGATAGTCAAATCTTAGAATTATTTGGTGAAGATGAAAGAATCGTTGAAACTCTTGCAAAAGACCCAATTAAAACAGAGGAAGAGGCTTTAATTGAAATTTATAAAAAATTAAGACCTGGCGAAATGCCATCTGTTGAAGCTGCTAGAAACCTTATGAGTATGCTTTTCTTCGATCCAAGAAGATATGACTTAACTAAAGTTGGTCGTTTTAAGTATAATGATAAGCTTTCTATTGCAAAGAGAATTAAAGGACAAGTTGCTGCAGAGAGAATTGTAAATCCAGAAACTGGTGAAGTTTTAGTTTCTAAAGATAAAGTTATTTCTGAAGAAGTTGCTGAAGCTATCCAAGAAGCTGGTATTAATGAAGTTACTGTTAAAGTTGAAGATAAGTTAGTTAAAATTATTGGTAACGGAACTGTTTGGATTTCAAGTTATGTAGATGGAGATTTAAGTGAACTTGGAATAGAAGAGAGAGTTAACTATGCAGTATTAAAAGAAATATTAGAAAATACTAAGCAAAAGGATTTATATAAAACATTAGAAGAAAATTATGAAAAATTGCTTCCAAATCATATTACAAAAGAGGATATGATTGCTTCTATAAACTACTTAAATAACTTAGCTCATGGAATTGGTCATACGGATGATATCGACCATCTTGGAAACAGAAGAGTTAGATGCGTAGGAGAGCTTTTACAAAACCAATTCAGAATTGGTATGACAAGACTTGAGAGAGTTGTAAGAGAAAGAATGGCTGTTCAAGATTTAGATGTTGTTACACCTCAATCTTTGATTAATATTAAACCAGTTGTTTCTACTATTAGAGAGTTCTTTGGAAGTAGCCAATTGTCTCAATTCATGGATCAGAACAACCCTCTTACAGAGCTTACTCATAAGAGAAGAATTTCTACTTTAGGACCTGGTGGTTTGTCTAGAGAAAGAGCTGGTTTCGAAGTTAGAGATATTCACCATTCTCATTACGGAAGATTATGTCCTATTGAAAGCCCAGAAGGACCAAACGTTGGACTTATTGGTTCGCTTTCTACATATGCTATTATCAATAAATATGGATTCATTGAAACTCCATATAGAATTATTGATAAGAAAAAAGGCGTAGCAACTGATGAAATCAGATATTTTGGAGCTGAAGAAGAAGACAAGTACATAATTGCCCAAGCTAATGAACCTTTAGATAGCAAGGGAAGATTTGTTAATCAAAAGATTAAAGTTAGATTTAGAGATGAACTTTTGGAGGTTTCACCAGACAAAGTTGATTTGATGGATGTTTCTCCAAAACAATTAGTATCAGTTGGTGCAGCACTTATCCCATTCTTAGAGCACGATGACGCAAAAAGAGCTCTAATGGGTGCAAACATGCAACGTCAAGCGGTTCCTCTAATTAAGACAGATTCGCCAATAGTTGGAACAGGTATGGAATATAGAACTGCAAAAGACTCTGGTGTTTGTATTGTAGCTAAAAATGATGGTGTTGTTGAAAGAGTTACAGCAGACCAAATTGATGTAAAAACAAAAACAGGTATTGATTCATATAAATTAATTAAGTTTAAACGTTCTAACCAAGGTACTTGTTCAAACCAAAGACCTATCGTTGTTAAAGGCGAGAAAGTTAAGAAAGGTGAGATTATTGCTGATGGACCTTCAACAGATAAAGGCGAATTAGCACTTGGTAGAAACATTTTAATCGGATTTATGACTTGGGAAGGTTATAACTACGAGGATGCTGTTTTAATTAGCGAAAAACTTGTTAAAGAAGATGCTTTAACATCTATTCACATTGAAGAATATGATTGTGAATGTAGAGATACAAAATTAGGACCTGAAGAGATTACAAGAGATATTCCAAACGTTGGTGAGGATGCTCTTAAAGACTTGGATGATAGAGGTATTATAAGAATTGGCGCAGAAGTTAAATCTGGAGATATATTAGTTGGTAAAGTTACTCCTAAAGGAGAGACAGAGCTTACTGCTGAGGAGAGATTACTTCGTGCTATATTTGGTGAAAAATCTAGAGAAGTTAGAGATACTTCACTTCGTTGTCCTCATGGTGCTTATGGTACTATCGTAGACGTTAAGATTTTCACAAAAGAAAATTCAGATGAATTAGGAACAGGTGTTAACGAAGTTATTAGAGTTTATATAGCTCAAAAGAGAAAGATTTCTGTTGGTGATAAGATGTCTGGTCGTCATGGTAATAAGGGTGTTATTTCAAGAATTTTACCTGAAGAGGATATGCCTTTCTTACCAGATGGTACACCACTTGAAATCGTACTTAACCCACTTGGAGTTCCATCTCGTATGAATATCGGACAAGTTTTGGAAGTTCATTTAGGTTATGCTGCTAAAGCTTTAGGATTTAAAGTTGCTACTCCAGTATTTGATGGTGCTGACGACGAAGACTTTAAAGAAATGATGCAAATGGCTGGACTTCCTGCTTCTGGTAAGACAGTTCTTTACGATGGTAGAACTGGTGAACCATTTGATAATGAAGTTACAGTTGGTATAATGTATATGCTTAAACTACATCACTTAGTTGATGATAAGATACATGCTCGTTCTACTGGACCATACTCATTAGTTACACAACAACCTCTTGGTGGTAAAGCTCAATTTGGTGGACAGAGATTTGGTGAAATGGAGGTTTGGGCACTTGAAGCTTATGGTGCTGCTTACACACTTCAAGAAATCTTAACTGTTAAATCAGATGATGTTGTGGGAAGAGTTAAGACTTATGAGTCTATAGTAAAAGGTGAGAATATTCCTGAACCTGGAATTCCAGAAAGCTTTAGAGTATTAGTAAAAGAATTACAAAGTTTAGGTTTGGATATTAGATTATATAATCAAGATGAAAATAATGAAGTCGAAATTTTGGAGGATTTAGGTGATGACGGTGTTACTTTAAATATTACATCTCCAGTAAATGAAGACGACGAACTTTCTGATAACATGATAATAGAAGATGAAAACGGTAATGCAATTGATGATGAAGATGAGTTCGAAGAAGAAGATTTTAGCGAAGGTGCAGAGTTCAATGATGATGATGTGCTTATAGATGAAGATTCTTTCGATGATTAATAAAGAGATTATATAAGAAATTGGGAAGGAGAATATAAAATGGTTGATTTAGAAGTTTTTGACAGGATAAAAATTGGACTTGCATCTCCCGAGAAAATTAGAGAATGGTCTAAAGGAGAAGTTAAGAAACCAGAAACAATCAATTATAGAACTTTAAAACCAGAAAAAGATGGTTTGTTTTGTGAAAAAATATTTGGACCTACAAAAGATTGGGAATGTAATTGTGGTAAGTACAAAAGAGCTAGATATAAAGGAATTATTTGTGATAGATGTGGCGTAGAAGTTACAAAATCTAAGGTAAGAAGAGAGAGAATGGGGCATATTGAACTTGCTGCCCCTGTATCTCACATTTGGTATTTTAAAGGTATCCCAAGTAGACTTGGACTTATGCTTGATGTTACTCCAAGAGCTCTTGAAAAAGTATTATATTTTGCAGCATACATAGTAACTGATGCAGGTAATACTTCTTTAGTTAGAGGTCAAGTTATTACTGAAAAAGAGTATAGAGAGTATGAAGAAAAGTATGGCGAAGGTTCTTTTAAAGCTGGAATGGGTGCAGAAACTGTTCAACAAATGTTAAAAGAAATTGATGTTGAAAAATTAGCTGATGATCTTAGAAAAGAATTAGATAAAGCAAATGGTCAAAAGAAAGCTAAAATTATTAAAAGACTTGAAACAGTTGATAGTTTTAGACTTTCGGGTAATAAACCAGAATGGATGATTTTGGAAGTATTACCAGTTATTCCACCAGATTTAAGACCTATGGTTCAATTAGATGGTGGTAGATTTGCTACTTCTGATTTGAATGATTTATATAGAAGAATTATTAATAGAAATAACAGATTAAAAAGACTTCTTGAGCTTGGAGCTCCTGAGATTATCGTTAGAAACGAAAAGAGAATGCTTCAAGAAGCTGTAGATAGCTTAATAGATAATGGTAGAAGAGGTAGACCTGTTACAGGACCTGGTAATAGAGCTTTAAAATCTTTATCAGATATGTTAAAAGGTAAACAAGGTAGATTTAGACAAAACTTACTTGGTAAACGTGTTGACTATTCTGGACGTTCTGTTATCGTTGTAGGACCAGAACTTAAGATATATCAATGTGGTCTTCCAAAAGAAATGGCTGTTGAATTATTCAAACCATTTGTAATGAAAGAGTTAGTCGAAAGAGGATTAGCACACAATATTAAAAATGCTAAGAGAATGGTAGAAAGGTTAAAACCAGAAGTTTGGGATGTTTTAGAGTATGTAATTAAAGATCACCCTGTTATGCTAAACCGTGCTCCTACACTTCACAGACTTGGTATTCAAGCTTTCGAACCTGTACTTATAGAAGGTAGAGCTATTAAACTTCATCCACTTGTTTGTACAGCTTTCAATGCCGACTTCGATGGAGACCAGATGGCTGTTCACTTGCCACTTACACCAGAAGCACAAGCAGAGGCAAGGTATTTAATGCTTTCAGCAAACAACTTATTAAAGCCTCAAGATGGTAAACCAGTTACTGTTCCTACACAGGATATGATTTTAGGTTCTTACTATCTAACAATAGATGAAGCAGGTGCTAAAGGTGAAGGTATGGTATTTAGTAGCAAAGATGAAGCTATGATGGCATACTTAAATGGCGATATCTCAATTCATGCTAAAGTTGGTGTTAGATTTGAAAAAGAGATAGATGGAAAAATAGTTAGAAAGATTATCTATACAACTATCGGTAAGATTATATTTAACGATTCTATCCCACAAGATTTAGGTTTTGTAGATAGAGAAGATCCTGAAAAGGCTCTTGATTTGGAAGTTGACTTTACTGTTACTAAAAAGACAGTTGGAAAGATTATTTCAAAATGTATTAAAGTACATGGTATTCCAAAGACTGCTGAAGTTCTAGATAATATTAAAGCTTTAGGTTATAAATATTCTACAAAAGGTGCTATAACAGTATCTATCGCAGACGTTATAGTTCCAGATGAAAAGAAAGATATCTTAGCTGCTTCAGAAGCTAAAGTTGATGAGATAACAAAACAATATAAGAGAGGTTTGATTTCAAACGAAGAAAGATACAACTCTGTCATTAAAGTTTGGGATAAAGCTACAAACGATATTACAGATGCCATGGTTAAAAACTTTGATGAGATGAATCCAATATACATGATGGCTACTTCTGGTGCTCGTGGTAACATGAAACAGATTAGACAGCTTGCTGCTATGCGTGGTCTTATGGCCGATACAGCAGGTAGAACTATCGAGATTCCAATTCGTTCTTGTTTTAGAGAAGGTATGGACGTTCTAGAATATTTCGTTTCTGCCCATGGTGCTAGAAAAGGACTTGTTGATACAGCTCTTCGTACTGCTGACTCTGGTTACCTAACAAGAAGACTTGTTGACGTTTCTCAAGATATTATTGTTAGAGAAGAAGATTGCGGTACAGATGATGGTATGTATGTAACAGATATTAAGAATGGTAACGAGTTAATTGAAGGTTTAGGAGAGAGATTATCTGGTAGATATGCTGCTGAAGATATCGTACATCCTGAAACAGGCGAAGTTATCGTTCATAAAAATGAAATGATTACAGAAAAATTAGCAGATAAAGTTGTTGCAGCTGGCGTAACAAAAGCTAAGATTAGAACAATTTTAACATGTCATGCTGAACGTGGTGTTTGTGCTAAATGCTATGGCAATGACTTGGCTGGTAGACAAGAGGTTAATATTGGTGAAGCAGTTGGTATTATCGCTGCTCAATCAATTGGTGAGCCTGGTACACAGCTTACAATGAGAACATTCCACATGGGAGGATTAGCTGGTGGAGATATCACACAAGGTCTTCCTAGAGTTGAGGAGCTATTTGAAGCTAGAAAACCAAAGGGACTTGCTATTATCTCAGATATCGCTGGTACAGTTTCTATTTCTGATACAAAGAAGAAGAGAGAAGTTATAGTTACAAATAGCGAAGAAGCTAAGACATACTTTATTCCATTCGGTTCAAGACTTACAGTTCATGAGGGAGATGTTATTGAAGCTGGTGATGAAATCACAGAAGGTTCAATCTACCCACAAGATATTATGAGAATCAAAGGTCCAGATGGAGTTCAAAAATATATTGTACAAGAAGTTCAAAAAGTTTATAGAAGCCAAGGTGTTGATATAGACGATAGACATATTGAAGCAATTATCAGACAAATGCTTAAGAAAGTTAAAGTTGAAGAGCCTGGAGATACAAGCTTATTACCTGGTACAATGGTTGACTATGTTAAATTTGAAGAAGAAAATGAAAAAGCAGTAGAAGCAGGTCTTAGACCTGCTGTTGGTAAGAGAGTTTTACTTGGTATTACAAAAGCATCACTTGCTACAGATTCATTTCTATCAGCTGCTTCATTCCAAGAGACAACAAAAGTATTAACAGAAGCTGCAATTAAAGGTAAAGTAGATCCACTTATCGGTCTTAAAGAAAACGTTATTATTGGTAAGTTAATTCCAGCAGGTACTGGTCTTATGAAATACAGAAAGATGCAACCTGTAAATGCAGAAACAGGAGAGCCTACAGCGAAAACTGTTCCAGAGCATATAGAAGAATAAAAATTGTAAAAAAAGCGAGAAAATACGACGAAGGGAAAACCGAGAAAAAGGGACGAAGGAA
>ULTU01093605.1_pt1 | contig 31485 bp, 24 predicted proteins | sample 1957861 | NCBI WGS metagenome assembly ULTU01 (sample SAMEA4835742, study PRJEB28245) | human gut metagenome | biome: gut microbiome; material: fecal sample | place: Denmark | collected 2008
CCTCTCATTCTAATACCTGACTTCTTTCAGATAAAGCCCCTGTCCCGGAAGCGTCTTTCCAGCCCTAGTCCTATCCCCAGAATCAATAATTTCAGGAATATCGCAAGCCGAAATCTTTCCAAGTCCAACATCAACAATCGTCCCACAAATAATCCTAACCATATTATACAGAAATCCATCTCCAGATAATTCAACACTAATAATTCCATCTTTCTCAAAAAGCTCGCACTTAGTTAGGGTCCTAACTGTAGTCTTTCTCTTATTACCACCAGAAGACATAAACCCTTTGAAATCATGAGTCCCCTCAAAAAAAGTCAATGCCTTCTTCATATCATCAACATTTAATTTGACCGGCATATGAAACTCCCTATATCTATTCAAAGCAGAAGGAAACTCATTATTATTTATAACATACAAATACGTCTTTCCTTTACAATTATACCTAGCATGAAATCTATCATCAACTTCTTCAGCACCTTTAACAACAATACTCTTCTTAAGTTTCGAATTAATCGCATAAGGAAACTTAGAAATCTCAATATTAGAATTAGTATGAAAATTAGCTACTTGCCCAAGAGCATGCACACCAGCATCAGTCCTCCCAGAACCTATAAGCTCAATATTCTCTCCCGTAATAGCAGAAATTGCAGATTCAATCTCACCTTGCACACTTTCCTTGCCAGGCTGAGTTTGCCATCCAGCAAAATTCTTACCATCATATTCAATTAACAATTTAATATTTCGCAACTACTCCCTCACCTCGCATCTTATATCAGCTTCAAAAGTTCTATTAAACATAGTATAAAAAATATCATTTAAAATCGCAGTAATAAGTGAAAAAACATTATTAATATTCTTATATCTACAGTTCACAACATACATTCCATCATCATCTAAAACAACATGAATATTATTATTATAAAGCTCATTTAAAATAGTTATAGCTATATCTTCATAGTAAAGCTCCTCAATAAGCTTTTTCGTATTATGACCAAATTTAATAGCAATCCTACCAAGAGGCGAAACTATGTAAGCCTTATCCTTAAACTTTTCTTCGTTACTTACTATGACCTCACTTATAGCCTGTTTCAGATTTGAATAAGAAAATTTAATAACACAGTTTTCAGTATCCTTATTCATAATAGCCTCATAATAACTATTTTCGTTTATAAGCCTACAAACAGCATCTATGCCAAACTTTATAGCATACGCATTCAAAAACTTGCCAAAACCGTAAATAAAGTTTCCTATGATAATGCTATTGCCTTCGTTGTCATCGTCCGAAAGCTTATGACTTGTATATTCATAAATATAATCTTCAATACTTTTAAACGGATCAACCTCATTCGTCAAAATCTTAATATATGTAGGAATATCATAAATGTTTCTCATATCAATCTTCTGCGATACACACCATTTAATAAAATTAAAAGAATTAAGAGAAAATTTAATCGGCATCTCCTTAGAAATAAATTTAGCAATAATAATACTACTTACTTTATTAATTCTTATAACATAAGTCTTTTGACTATCCGTCGTTATATAAATCCTAGAAAATGACTCATTTGGATAAATACTTATATATTCACTTTTTTCAATATCACCCACATGCTCCAAAAAATCTTGATCGTCATTTATATAAACAACTTCATTATCTGTGCCAAACATAATCTTAAGATGTATAAAATTCTTAAAAAAAGTTTCAACATCATCAAGCGACTCTTTCTCATCTAAAGTACTCTCAAAAGTCTTAGTGCCTGAAAGTTTTCCAGACATCAAAGCAATTTTACTCAAATCATTTTCCATTATCTCACCTCGCTAAAACATTTTAACATAATATCTTAAATTTGTCGACAAAATACTGTACAAAAATAAAGAGCATATTAATTAAATAAATAATTAATATACTCTAATAAACTTTCTATATATTAGCTAATTTAGCGGTACATTTGAGTTAATTATATTACCAGAAGAATCTCTAAGTCTAACATACAAATTTGATGCATTAGGGTTTTTAAGTTCGTAATCATAATCTTCTACATATGTTACCCATGGACCTAGATAATTATTTTCACCAATGCTCATATATGTTGCATTTTCAGCTATTATTTTAAGAGTTACGTGGAAATCACCATTTGCATTTTCATAACGATTACCAGAAATAAAATTTAATCTTAATTCATTAATATTATTTTCTGAAGACTCACCTCTTGCAATAAGCATATCCTTTTCAGCTTTTTTCAAACGTTTTTCTACATTATCTTTAATCTTCTTTTTCTTCGCATCAACTTTTGATTCTGTCGATATACTATTCATAGCTGAATCAATTAGTTTAGCTCCTCCTGTCATGCCAGCAACAGCCTCACCAATTGGCATACCATCCTCAGTAAGCGCCATACCTATAATACCACCCGCAAATTCCAAAACAGGCTTTGCAAAAATCTCACCAGCACCTTTTATAACATCATTCACACGTTCCATTGACTCAGCATTTTTCATGTCCATCCATTCTTCATAAGTGTATCCATTAACAGTCTTAGTATTATATTCCTCACTTGTTCTTTCCCAAGCATTTTTAAAAGCTTGACGAACTCTGCCTACTTTTTCGTCAGCAGAATCAGCAATTCTAGCATATGCTTTGTCTTGTTCTGTAACACTCTTATTGTCTTTATCTGCATCAATTATTTCTTTCAAAATCGTAGAAGCAAATTTCTTTGTACTATCAACAACTCCATTAACCTTAGTATCAATAGCAGCACCAGGAGTTGAATTAACATATAATTCTTCAAAGTTTGAAACTCCACCATTAGACTTTGCAGCATTAATGATATCGTAAATACTCGTAACAGGATCTTTCTCTGTAGGACTAACACCATTATTTACCATCGTATCTACCCTATTTCTAGCCCATCCCATAACTTGGTTATAATCCGCTTTAGCTTGGTCACTAGCACCAGGTCTAACACCATTTGAATTCTCAGCCATTGCCTGAGCAAGCAAATATTTAATCGAATCAATATCCATATCAAGATTAGAAATTTTTAAAAGTTTCTTAGCAACTTCTCCTCCGTTATCAAGTGCTTGAATTGCCTTTCCAGCTTCAACTACCGAAAATTCACCTGAATTAATTTGTTCAAGTTTAGCCACACCTTCAATAAGATCATTAAACTGTTCCTTCGTCATATTGTCAGGTAATTTATCACCATATTTGGCAGTAAATTGTTTTCTTATGCCTTCCATTCTAGTCTCTACATGTTCCATCGTTTGTATTCTCTTTTGTATTTCATCCATATCAATATTAGAACTAATAAACTCTTTAATAACTTGTTGATTTGCTCCAAAATCTTGATTTAAAGATGACATATGTTTCTTTAAGCTTTCAAGTTGATTGCCTTCCGTCATATTAAAATATGATACTGCAGTAGTAACCGCTACAATCTTTTCCTTTTCATCAGCAGGTAAACTATCATAACCATTAATCTTTGAAGTAAGTTGTCTTTTATACCCTCTAGCAGCCTTTTGCATATCATTAGATAAGCCAGCAGAGTCAACAGTAGTACCTCTAACACTTCTAAACTTAGCATTTTTTCCAAACCTATATGCTGTTTCTCTCTTCTCATTCCAATCTTTCTTAACTGCATCTTCTATAAATTCTTTGTCCACATATCCTGCTCTCATATTGTACATAGTAGCAGCATAAACCTTGCTTACCATTTGCTTCTTTTCACCATCTTTAAGATTAGAAAAAGTATATTCAACTGTCATTTTCAAATGTTGATTTATTGTCTTTGGATCAGCTTTTCTACCTGCCATTATAGCTGCCATATTAACACCATTTTGAATATTAATAAATTGATCAGCAGAAATATTGCATACTTTCATCATCGCATCAAATTGTTTTCTCTCCTGCTCAGTCATACTGCCTTTTCTCTTCATTAACTCACGTAATTTGTCTAAGCCTTCAGCCATATCTTTAACTGTCTTTCCATTATTTATCAAATCAATAGCCTCTGCTGTCTCATTAATGTTTTCTGTTATATTACCTGAAGAAGGTAAGATCTGCGCCATACGAGCATTTTTCATATTTCTATCAGCAACTTCTCCAAATCCACCATGCATTAATCTCCAGTTTTTATACAAATCCGTATTGTTTTTAAATGAATCTTTAAAAGTACCAAATCTATGTCCCTTACCATCAACTATTGTGTCTCTAGCCACTTGAAAACCGTGGCGAGCACCTCTTCCAAGACCTAAACCAACTCTACCAACTACTTTTGCACCTGTAGTAGCTCCCTTAACAGCTGATTTAGCAGTCTTAAGGCCAAAACCAGCTAGTGCAGCTATTTTTACAGCATTTTGTGCAGGACTTCCAACCGCCAAAGTCTTATTTCCACCAAAAATTTGTTTCATAATGTTTTCGCCTTCAAACATAAATGTTGCAGCAATCATAACTAAAATTGTATCTATATCACCAGAATCTATAGTAGCATATATTGTATTAACAACAAAAACATACACAGCTGCGTGGAAAATCTGTATCATAACACAAAAAACAAATTCTCTTGTCCAACCAGATAAAGCTTGTGATTTACCATCATTTAGCTTATCTATAATGTATGTAAGCGCCACAAATGGAAATACCATAATCAAAAAGCCTACCATAAAAGTTCTCTTATAGTAATAAACAACCATCATAACTAATTGCCAAGTAATAATCAAATATGCAATAGAAATGCCTAAACTTCTTGTAATCTGCGCTCTATATCCAAGAAGAGTCATGTAATCCTCCGGAGCATCCTGCGCCATATTAGCATAATTTAATTTTTCCTCCATATTAGCCAAAACACCATCACCGTCATTTACCAAATTAGTAGTTTTAACACTTGGTGCATAGCTACCTATGTCACTAACTAACGCATCATCTATTAAAATTATGTACTTCATCACATATGGATACATAAAAAGAATTACTACACCTGTACACCAGTAAAGAAATGCAGTTTTGCCTGTAGCCTTTTTATCTGCAGAAGTTGAATCTAAAAGCATCCTCAATCCTACGTACACAAGTATAATTATATATCCGAATATAGCAATTTGTGTAAATACACTATAGCATTTGTTTATCGGAGCTTTCAAAGCTTCTACCATGTTGGATTTGTTCTGTACGACTCCACCATCGATTCCATAAGTAAAATAGTCCAATCTAATTTCTTCGTATCTATTAAACACGATATCATCCAGGGTCAAAGTTCTTCCCAATGCTGCCGACAAAGTCCAATTTATACTTTTACCAATAATTAAAACAAAATCTGCTAAGATTTTTTCAATCTTTCTAAAAGAGTCATCATCATCTTTTTCTAATTTTTCAGAATAATAATAACCATATCCGTGTTTTTGTTGTATCAGCATTATTGGTAACATCTTTTTCATACACGCCTATGCCTTCTCCTATTTGCTCCTCTAAAAAATACATACAATAAGTAGTACCAGCCTCTAATTCAAACGTTCTTCTATCTTCTTCATATGCATTTCCGCGTTGTAGAATTAGAACCCCAAACTGGTGTTGAAACACCTTGATATATATTCTTTACACCAAAATGTATGACATTACCATTGAATGTAGAGGTAACTTCATCATACGTAGTAGCCGAGATTAAATCGCCATTTTCACCAACAGAATAATTGAACTCGCCACCGTTCTACTGCAACATTACCAGTACCATCCCAATAATACACTCCTGTTTCTTCAACAGTAAAATAATATGCAAAAACTTTTACCTTTTTTCTTTCTCCATTTTCAAGTTTATAAATAGAATCGTCAAAAAAGCCTTCTTCAAGTCCAGCATCTAAGTCAACACATTTATCTTTAGTTATTACTATTTGAGAAAAGTTCTCGTCCTTTTTGATTACATCTATTGGAATTTCATCATCATCATCGCCATCATATAGATCTTCATTATTTGCAAGCGCAACACTGGCAAATAACATCATAAAAGCCATAATGCTAGCTATACATTTCAAAAACTTCTTGTTCATAATATTACTTGCCTCCCTTCTTTCATCATTTATACTTATCTCTTGTTGTTATTCTATCATGCAAATTAGCAGTCAATCTTTCATATTCAGCTTGGCGTTCCTCTAAAACGCCTTGTACATATTCTAATTCTTTTTGTTCCGCATATTTTCTTCTACCTTCTTCATAAGCAGCTCTCTGAATCTCAAGATCTTTTTGACTTTGTTTTAAACGTTTTTTACCCGTTAATAAGCCTCTAACAGTTCCAAATGCCAAATCATTTCTGCCTTTATCACTTGCTTCAAAAATATAGTTTTCTCTATAAGTATCAAACTCATCTCCCAAATCAATTTTATCATCATTTAACAAGTCTCTAAACTCTTTACGCAACTTTGATTCTTGTTCTTGAGTATAGTCTTTATGTGTAACAACAGGTATATATCCTTTTTGTAATTCATCTACTTTAACACTCGTTTCAAGACCTGAAATTATTTCTTTATATCTCTTGTCATCCTTTATAGCTTGCAAATCATCTATTGCAGAATCAATGTATTCTTGTCTATGCTCTCCATCAATAGTGTCAGAATAATTAATCGTTTGTACTGCTAGGTTAGCCTTAAATTGGTCGAAAGAGTAATTTGTAGCTTTTAAAGCCTCTCTTACCAATTTCTTTTCATCCTCAGTACCATTCTGACGTAAATTGTCTAAATACTCTGTCTTACTATGTAGCTCTTCTAGATTGTATTCACCTAAACTACCATTCGTAACGACCTTTACTGCCTCTTTAACCTTTTCTTCTGTTGAAGATTCTAATCCTCTCATTTCTCGTATTGCTCTTGTTATTTGTTCTTCATCAAATCCCTCAAATTTTTTATTACCAAGAAGAACACCCATATGATTCTCCATATTTGTCAATGTTTGCTCTCTTCTTGATTCATCATGAATCATCTCTTCTATTTTTCCTTTTACAGTTTCTATAGAAGCTGTTTCAGCTGCTTCCCTTTGTAATCTTCCTTGTCTCTTGTCTTCATCAATAGTAACACTATGCTGAGCAGCAATACTTTGTAATTTTTCTTTGTTATCAAGTCCTAAATCTTTAAGCAATTTAGTTGCATTTGGATTAGTCATATTTTTCATACAAATATCAACAGATTGTTGTATTGTTGTATTACTAGCCTTCTTTCTCTGTGATGTCAAAATTGTTGCAGCCCAACCAAGATTTGCAAGACCTTCTATCTTAGCTCTAAAATCAGGACTACTACCTCCTCTCATATCTGCTAACGCAGCTTCCAAATCTGCTTGCGACATTCGGCTTAATTCCATAATAGCCTTCTTCATATCTTCGTCTGATAGACCAGCTTCAATTGATTTAAGAAAGGTAACGTTATCTTCTCTTGTACGTTTAACAGTAACGTGAGAGCCTTTCTGAATAAGGTCTTGTACTGTACTAGTTTCTCCTCTAAGTCTTCTTGCTTTATTAAGATTTGCCTCCGAATTTCTATAACTAGCATCTAGCATTCTGTCTCTACCTAATTGAGCCCATCCAACAACTCTGCCTGCCGGTTTCATAATTCCTTTAGCCATTCCACCTACTTGTCTAACACCAGATGCAATAGCCCTCGCTTTTATCATAGACTTCGCTAAATTCATAGGTCCGCCAGCGCCGCCGCCTTTCATTTGTGCAAACAAAGATCTTATAATGTCGGCACCCTTTATTACATATGTAGTACCAATAATCGCCAAGAACCAGTTTGTACTTGCAAACTCAAAAACCAATCCCATTACAACAACATAATTTATAGCATGGAAAGACTGTATAAATACCTCTAACAAGAACTCTTTCCACCAATTGTCAAATGCTTGAGATTTTCCATCTCCAATCTTGTCTATCGCATATGATATCGTAACAAGTGGAAAAATGGCTATTAAAAATGTAACTTTAATCAATCGTTTTATATATACAATCCAAAATTGCACCATTTGAATTAGCATAATAAACCAGCATATTGCAGGCGCAAGCTTAAAAGTTGCTATAGCATCATTATACATAATTTGCATATAGTCAGTACCTGAAGTATCTACTTCATTTTCCACATCAGCTAAGGACATATTATCAGATTTTTTTATAGAAGGTGAACTTTCGGCTATAGCCCCTACCTTATTAGCATCTATATATGTAACAATAGCATGATTTAGTAATATTGCATACCTTATTGCATAAGGGAATAAGTACAATATCGCCATTCCTTTAACCCAATCAAATAGTAGTGCCTTAAATTTAGCCTTTTTGTCTGCTGTAGATATTAATAAAACTCTAATTCCCATATATACTAAAATTATAACATAGATGGTTGCTGAAATTTTCTGGAATATGCCAAATACTTCATTAAGCCCAGCATCAGCACCACCGCTATCAAATAATGGATTTACATAACTTACTTCTTGGTCTCCGCTTCCAAATTTATAGTATCCATTATCATTCTTAAAAAATGTGAGGGTTGTTTTGGGGTACCTATCAAATACCAGCGCATCTATAGAAAGATCGCTACCTAACATTATTGATATTAAATTTTTAAATATATTACCCATAACCACTACAAAAAGAGTAAACATCTTTTCAAGAAGTTCAACCAACGTATTATTGTCGTCATCTGCCGCAAATACAAAGTTAAAATTGGCAAATAGCATGCTAATTACCAATGCTATACAAATTACTCTATAACTAATTTTCTTTTTCATACTATTTGCCTCCTTTCTAAATATTATTTTTTACCTTTTCCTTTTGCAGCCTTTCTCTTATATGCAGACGATAATTCTGTTTTTATATTAGCTTTCTTTTTAGACACCATCTTTCCTTTGCTGCCCATAAGTTCATCTGCAAATTGCATTCCCTGAGTAAGTCCTTCTGTACCACCACCAACAGCAATACCATAAGCTACACCCGCGCCCATAGCTGCTGCGTTTTTGGCTGCTCTTGCAACCTTTGCAGCTCTAGGTGCATTTTTGGCTCTGAATTCTCTTGCTTTAGTGGCAGTACTATATGCTTTTTCTCTAAGTTTTTCCATCCTAGATAATTCTGTTCTTCCAGCGGCTTTTCTTATATTTGCTCTTATAGCAGCTTTTTCGTCTGCTCTATTCTGCTTACGTTGAGTTTTATCAAATTTCTTATTCATCTTGTCAACGAATGCTTTGTCTTGTTTTCCTGCAATTTTATTGCCAAGTCCTTTAAGAGATTTTCCAAACAATTTAGCTGCTGCAATTGCTCCAAGACCTAGTTTCATACCCATGCCACCAAGCTTTTCAAGAGTTGTTCCTCCAAGACCAAATATCTCTCTTAGTATCTTTTCAGCTGGTACCAAAAGAAGCATTGCTGCCAAGAATAAAAACCAGTTACTAGGATCTGCTTTATATATTTCTAATCCCATTTGGACAAGCACTGTATACATTATACAGTGAATTGATTGTATAAAAATATTTGAAAGCAATTCGTTAAACCACATCGAAAGTGTTTGTGCCGAACCATCAGCCATTTTATCTATACAGTAGAATATCATAATAAGTGGGAAAATCGCTATTAAAATTGCTATAACAAATATTCTCTTATAATATATGAAAATTAAAGCTATTAGCTGGAATAACAACGAAAACCAAACTATTGCAAAAACTAGTCTCTGATACTCACCAGCATATGCACGCATGACAGTCATTAAATCAGTACTCTTAACCTCTATTAACTGGTCAATTGCTTGTATGCTCTCTTCTATTTCTAGCATTTTATTAAATAAATTCATCATATTTTTCATATTGTCGCTACCATAACTAAAGTAGTCTCTTGAAGCTTCAATGACGGAACCATCTAATGTCCCATTACCAGCAGGTGGCGGTCCAGAAACATGTATTGTATACCAAGCCCATTTCAATGTTTCTCTAAAGTTTTCATCATCTGTATATGCTTTTTTCATAAACTCTGAAGTAGCATAAAATTTCATGCTACTATATATGCTATTGTAATTTTTAAGCAAAAAATCTTTTTCTTCATCAGTAACCGTATGGTCACTATTTTTTTCTGTTTCCTTCACAATGCCGTCAACAAATCCACTAAGTAATTTTTCCTTTTCTTTTTTCTTCGTTTCTAAATCATCTGAAAATTCATTTTTCTTTTTCAAAAGTTCTTCTATGCTTAGTGTCGAGCTATCTCCTCCAATTATATCATCTGCACTGTTATATACTGAATAATAAGAAGTTACCTGTTCACTATTTTTATTATACATGAAATTTACAAAAGCATCATTTAATTTAATTAGCGATGGTATAACAAAAGTAGGTACAGCAAGCATTATAGCAAGTCCAACAAACCAATCTCCCAAACTCTTTTTCATCTTATCTTGATTTGGAGTTCCTGCCGAAGCAATAATCATCACACCAATATAAACCAAAATAATTACATAAAGTATGTACGCAAGTCTCGAAAATATGCTATACCAAGTATTTACTACATTAGAAATTGAAGTACTTAATTTATTTGTACTTCTAGAATAAAATTCTAGCTTTGTGTCTTCATAAGTATTAAATATTAATGAATTAATTGTAAGGTCCTTTCCAAAAAGGTTCTGGATTAACATTTTTAATAAAAAGTCATCACCAATAACCAATAGCATTCTCGTAAATATTGCTTCAATACTCCTACTAGTAGCTTGAGAATCGTTTAAAGCAGAGTTACTCTTACCGCCAAAACGATACATAATTGAAAAGTCAATTTTACCATCATCTAGCGTTAGCTCGTCACCAATCGTTACTGTTTTAAAATCCTTTTTACTATATTTCCAATACTTACCGTCAATACTAGCAGTATATCCTGAAGAACTAAATAATCTATCAATTTGGGGTTTAGTATCTACTAGATTAGCAAAGAAATACATATCACCTCTCGCCATATCGCTATAGGTAGCCTGTAATCCCATATTGGACAAGTTTAAAGTTCTTAAAACAGAATATCTATCTTTTGCAAAAAAATCTATACCTAAAAATCCATTTCTTTGCTTCGCTGTAATAGTTGTTCCACCTTCTATTGCTTTGTTTTTACCAGTATTATTATACATCAAAATCTCTTGAATATCATAAGTAGGAAAACTTGTTTTATTTTCTGAAACAACTCTATATTTTACTCCAATTTGTTGCTCGCGTGTATCATAACCAGCTTGAGTTACATATACAGAAGCTTTCTCTGGTCCATCGCTAGCATCAACACTTCTATCAAGTAAGAAACTAACTAATCCTGTCTCAACATCGTAATCAATTACGAAAGCTCCACCTACTCCTCCTGTTCCTTTAACAACAAAATAAAACGGAATTTCTTTTGGATCTACTACTATTCGCTTTGACGAAGATGCTCCAAAATCTAATACATATGGATCACTTTGTGTTCCACTTCCAGCTACCTTATCTGCCGGAGGATTAACCTCTGCAAATACAGACGCTTCTGAAAAGATGAGAACAATGAGAAGTATCATTGTAAACACCCTATATTTGATTATTCTTTTCATTATTCTCACCTCCTTATAAACTACATTTCTATTTTGTATCTAATGATTCATTTATAACAACTTTTTCAGCTGCCCCTTTACCATATTTTGCTCTTTCAGTTGCAACTCTTGCAGCTATCTTTCTATATGCTTCTAGTTTTTTCTTTCTTAATTGCTCATCGGCTTCATTAATAACAAAATCATCATCATGATCACCATTCATATATTCTTCAGCAAGTGCCAAACCCTGAGCACGAATTATTCTATTTTGTCTAGAGTTATGTATAGAATCAACAATATTACCACCCATTTCAAATCCAGCTGATGCACCATTAAGTCCAGCACCTATTGCCCCACCAGCAGTCTTCATATCTTTTGTCTGAGCAGCAGAAAATGTATATGAAACTATCGACCTAGTTGCACCTACACCAATACCAGCAAGAACTTTTCCAACCTTACTAGCACCAGTTGAAGCTATTTCTTCAATTCTCTTGTTAACTTTATTATATAACTCTTCATGAGTAGTGTTAGGTTCTCTGCCAAGTCTGATTTCAGTATTTCCGCCAGCAGAATTTTGTGATTCACTTCCATCATGAGTACCAAGCTCTCCTGAAGCCCCATTTTGACCATTTCCTTTAGCAGCTAATTTTGCTGCTGCTTCATTTTTCTCTGCGCCTTGAGTCTGTGTATTTTTATTTACCTCTTGGTTGGCTTTCGCCATATCGCCTTTTGCTTTGTCTTTTATTTTATCCTTTTTAGAATCATCATCGTCGTCACTTTTATCTTCTTTACCCTTTGTAAGTTTTCCTGCGGTATCCGCCGTCTTTTTCAATATACTAAAAGCCATCGCACCCGCCATCGCCATATCACCAATAGTTCCTGTTGAAGATTTAGCATTAAATATTGCTCTAATAATTTTCTCACCTTCAAATAGGAAAAGTACACATAGCAAGAAAAACATCCAGTCTCCATTGAGTCTATATGCGCTAATTCCTATTTTAACAACAGTAACATATGTTACTGCGTGAAAGACTTGTACAAATACGTTTACAGCAAATTCCTTAAACCATTCACCAAAACTATTTACTTTCAAATCGCCAGTTTTATTTAGTGTATAAAACATTGCAGCAAGAGGAAAAATTGTTATCAAAAAGGCAAGCATAAATACACGTTTATAATATAATATTGTCAAAGCTAATGTTTGAGCTAACATGATGAGATATACTATCGTAAGAGGAAGATTATACCACATCTGAGCTTCTAATCTTATACTTAACATTACATTATTTCCAAAAGTATTACCTCCATTGCCATCTTCCAAAGCTTTGAAATCCACATATCCCATTGCTTTTGCGATAAAAGAATACTTACCATAATCTTTTCTCATATCATATAAGCTTACATCTGCAATATTGTAATCTCCTCCAGGATTTGATGCTCCTTTCTTACCTGAAATTTCAACACCAATCCATTGACAAAGAGCCTGATTGGCTTGAATAGTATACTTCATAACATACGGAAAGCATAGTAGCATAACTACACCCATAGTCCATGCAACCAATCTTGTTTTGTATTCAGCCTTTTTATTTCCCGTACTTGCAAGTAAAATTCTAAGTCCCATATAAACTAATATTGTCATATAGAACAAAATAGCAATTTTTAAGAAAAATCCATACCAAACATTTATTACATCTACAAGCGGTGCTCTTAATGGAACTACATTTGAATTACCAAATCCTTCAGATAAATCATCAAAAAAGTCTATGCTTAATTTATTCACTTCGCCAAACACAATTCGGTCTATTGTTACAACTTCTCCAACTGCTCTAGAAAGCATATGTAAAAATGAATCACCAAGTGGAAGTAATATAGCTACTATTGATTGTGTTAAAATCTTTCCTATACCAGATGGATCGCCTGTAACCAAATCCCACACAGCTCCCCATATTGACTTTCTTTCCTCAGGCGTAGCTTGAATCATCTTCTTTGGTAGCTGATAGTTACCAGCATCTAGTTCAGATACTATGTTTCCATTTTCATCCACTAAATAGTAAACAAGTGGTTTACCCTCAAAGTCCTTTTTTGCATCTATTTCATCACTATTATACGTCACAGAATCACTAACTTGTGCAACAAAAGCACCTGTGCCTACCTCATCACCAGCATCACCATTATAATGCACCCCTTCGGCTATTGGCACAATTCCATCATCACTTCTTAAACCGATGCAAAGCTTATATTTTTTTCCATTTACTTTAACCGTAGTATCACTCGTATTATCGCCAAATTTACTACTATCAAGTCTAAAAAAGTAACGTTGATTTATTTTTATATCTTCCTTGCCACCAGCTTCTGATTTAGGAATTACTTGCTCAAAACCAATTATCTCCATACCTTCTGTTATATTTTTTAATGCTGACATTTCCGGAGATTCTTGCGGTTCTTCTTCAGTAGTTTCATCTGCAAATACACTACTTATACTAAAAAAAAGTAATGTTATAGATAGAAAAATACAAATTTTTGAATAAAATTTTTTCATTCCATAACACCACCTTTCAAAAAACTTTTAATTAAATTTATTTACCTTTAAATGCACCGATTAACTGCTTTGGTTTGCCAAGTGTTCCTTTCATTTCTTCTTTCGAAGCAGAAGCACTTATAGCAAGATGCCACAAGCTAGTCAAAATCTTTTCACCTGTCATTAAAAATGTCACAGCTATTATCATTACTATCCAATTAACTTTATACGGCAGTCCATCTCTTAATTGCGAAATAATAACTCCACTAATAACACCATAAGTTAATGCATGTATTGTTTGTAAAAACACATTACCAAAAAACTTACCGCACCACTCATTAAATGCAGTCTTAGATTTTCCAGATAATCCACCAGCAACATATCCAATTATTGTTAAAGGATATATCGCAAGTAAGAATGCTATAGTTACATATCGTTTAAGATACACATATACCAAAAAATATGTCTGTGCTAATAAAATGTACCAAATAACAACATACATAAATCTTAGCGAAACACCTGCAAAAGCACGCATAATTCTCATAATATCATTATTACCTGTGTACGTTTGTAATTTTGAAAAATAAAATGCATTCGCTTCATCAGAACCAGCACCAAACCTACGTGAACTATTTGAAACATACGATGGACTTCTAAATTCCATGTCTGGATCGACTTGAAGTTCAGAAATTTGTCTTACTCTCAATGCGTCCGAAGCATAATCGCCAGAAATAATTCCCGTACGAATCATATTTATAAGTGCTTCATTAATATCAAATCCCATCTTCATAACAAAAGGAAAAAAATACACTAACATTACACCAAGAACAACTTTCTTTAGTATGTCTTTTGCACTATTTTTTCCTTCGGGTGTTCCAAGCAAAATCTTAATACCTGCAACAACAATTCCACAAACACAAACTAGAAGTGCTATCATCCTAAATGACTCATACCAAGTATTTATAACTCTTCTTACAACCTTACTAGCATCTGAACCAGACGGGTTTTCTGATTTTGTAAAGAAGTTTGCATTCAACAAAACAACATCATTAAAAACAATTTTATCAATTGAAACTTCTTGCTTAAATAACTGAGTTAAGTAGTCATGTGCATAGTCTCCCATACTCAATAAAAAGCTAGATATAACATTTTCAAAACTATTTTCTGTTTTTAAATTTGCCAAATCAAGCTCCGTAAAGCCGGTTGTCGAAGTCTCTGTAGATGTATCCTTTACACTTCCACCTCTAAGTTTTGCAGCAGAAAAACCATCACCAGTGTCTGCAGCTAAGGCAAAAACCTTTGCAGGAGATGCTATGACTAAAACCAGCACCAACAAAATAATAAATCCATGTGCTCTTTTCATATAGCACCTCCTTTCTAATTTCTTTAAATTTTAAACATTAATCTAATTGTTCTGTCATCTTATTAATATTTGTTTCAATAAAGCTAAACTCTCTTTGAGTAGGCCTTATCTCTAAGATAGCTGTATCATTACCAACTTTAAGAAGTCCTTCACCTCTCGTACAAGTTAGCAAGTAGTTTGCTTCACCTTCAGAAAGCTTAAATACTTCTTTTAAGTACTCAATTTCTGATTTATCTTGTGCTAAAAATAGCTTTGTATCAGAAGAAGTTAAAACTGCTTGAGCTTCTTTGTTTTCATAGAAATCTTGGAATTTCTGTGAAATAACTGCTAGTGATACGTTTCTTTTTCTGGCACGTCTTGCCATAGTATTTAAGAAGTCTACAGCTTCTGGATAAGGAAGAAGCATCCAAGCCTCGTCAACAAGTACTCTCTTCTTTTTAGCTCTTGCTTTATCCTCACTGTTTTTCTTAACGTATTTTTCCCAAATCCAAGAAAGAAGAATTTGTTGAGCAAGTGGTCTTGCAAATCTTTCCTCAAGTTGAGAAATATCTAGGTTAATGAAAGGTGCACCTTCCAAAAGTTCGAAAGTAGATTGACCATCAAAGTAAGCCATCTGTCCATCGTACTCACGTACATACTGTCTCATAACCTTTATTAAGTAACTGAAATGGAATTGATAGTCTGTATTATCGTTTTCTTGTGCTTTCCTTATAAGACGTCTATACCAAGAACCTAGTGTAGGAAGCTCTTTCTTCTTTCTTGTAAGTCTTACACCAAATTCTACGTTGTCATCATCGTATAAACTGTTTGGATTACTATTAATACCTCTTGCTTGATATTCTTCACCAGCGATCTCGGCAATAATCTGTTTTGTAATCTCGTTTACTTCTTCAGAACGTGTACTACCTCTAGCCATAGTAACCAAAACGTTTGTTACGTCCTCTACTTTATTTTCTACATTTAGTACTGTTCTTTCTTTACCTGTAATTTCATCTTTTACAATCTCAGGCTCGATATCAAATACATTGATAATAGTTTTTGAGTTAGGACTTATAACAACGTTAATTCCACCCAAGCTCTCAGCAACTATTCCATACTCACCCTCGGCATCTAGTGCCAAGCTTTCAATACCCATAAGCACAGAAGAACGTGCTGTAATAGTTTTGATAGTAACACCTTTACCAGCACCAGACTTACCAAATATAACCATGTTATAATTTGTAAGTGATGAATGGAAGTTATCATACAAAATTGGAAGTCCTGTTTGTTTATCAAATCCAAGAGGAATACCTGTTGGATGTCCTATCTCTGAAGAAACAAATGGGAAAACAGTTCCCATAGAACTTCTATCAAATGTATGTTTCTTTTGAATGTAACATCTATTAAATGGTAAGTTAGACTTAAATGCTTCTTCCTGAGTAGCCCAAGCTGTCTTTATTTCTACAAGTCCTTTTGACATTTCCATAGATAAAAGTTCAGACATTTTATCAAGTTCTGCCAAATCATAAGCAAATATTGTACAAACAATAGATGATTCAAAAAGTTTGTTAAAACCAGCTGCTATTTCATCTCTTATACGCTCAGCTTCAATTCTTTTATCCTCGATAAGTCTTTCTCTGTTTATATCGCCTCTTTTTTGAGCAACAATTCTTTCAGACTCTAAAGATACGATAACTTTATTTAAGTTATTTTGTGATGAAGCTTCACTTATAGGAGTAATAAAAACTGATGTATTTATATCACCGAAATTATACATTCCTCTTAAGAAATATGGGAATGTAGCCATTCTAGGAAGTCCAGAAACATAATGGCTTCTAGCATACCTTGTAATACTAGATATAATTTCTAAGTGATTTAAGTTGGCAGCATTTATACCTGCTGGAGCAATCAAATCTTTAATAGTATTTTTATTTTTAACAAGAAAATTTTGTACATGCTCCTCTTCTTGAGTTAAAATCTCAGACTCATTATCTGTCACTTGCTCTTCAATCTTTTTCTTTTTAGCCATTACAACTCCTCCTTCCTCTATACTAAGCTATCACCGTCATTTTTTGACGGATTGCTAATTAAATCATCAATGCTAGAAATAGAATTATCTTCTTCACCTATTTTTTTTGTTTTTCCTTCATTAGCTGTTTGAACAGTTTCTTCATTAGAAGAATTTATAGAATTCCCAACTTGATCAACTGTACCAGGCTCTTTATTAGCTAATACATCAACTTCATCTTCGTCCATTATAGGCACATGCATTTGAGAATTTAAATCTATAAGTGCATCATCAACTACATCTTGATCAAATTGATCACTATTTTCAATAATTAATTGCATAGCCTGCGCTTTTGCTGAATCTTCTTGTTGCTCTTCATAAGTCAAACCATTTTTATCTTTTAGTCTATTCATCGCATTCTTTAATGCTGTCTCTGCTTCTTCAATAGCTTTTTCTTTAACAGCATTGTCAATAGCAATTTGCTTTTTCTCCAAAACATCTTGAGCTGTAGAATATAGTCTATAGAATCCATTGTCAACAGCTTTTCTAATGTTATAAATATCTGACTCGTCTCTGTTATATGCAACATATAACATTTCAGCAAGTTCCATAGAATTCATAATAGAAGTTTGAACACCGCAAGGAGCAAGGGCACCAGCGATACTTCTACATCTTGTATATAATTCGGAGTAAGCTAGGTCATGAGCTTCTTCTTTAGTAAAGTTTGTAGCCATACCTAACTCAGAAGTATGATATGAAACAACTATGTAATACTTTCTTTGAAGGATGTTTCTGTTAAGACTCATCTTTTCAATATAGTTTACGATATCTGTACCATATTCAAGAAGAACTCTTTTTTTCTTAAGTTCAAAATCAAGAGCTTGTCTTTGTTGAGATGTTAAATTTCCAGCACGTTTTGCAGCTCCTGTAGAGTTTTCAGTTCTTACGTATTCATCACGTAAAGTCACAATTCTATCTTTATATGTATTTATACTTTCTTCTAAGTTTAAAGAACGAGCTTGTACATATAACTGAATAGGATACTTTAATGTGTTAAGGAAATTATTGAATCCTTCCTCAACAGCAAGCATTTCGTTTTCAGACATAAGGTCATAGTTTATACCTTGACATTTTATAGCCATTACAAACCTATTTCCTTTTTCTTGGATGATCATATCATCCTCAATTTTGTCAAACTCCATAAATTTTTGAACATCCTCTCTAGGATATTCTACCTTTTGAGGTGTGTTACTATTGTTACTCTTTTTGCTATTTGCCTCAAGTTGGGTACCAGCTCTGCTTTCCTTTCCATCTTGATAAAGCCAAAAGAAAATAACACCAATTACGATTCCGCCTATGATAAGCAAAATGCTAATTATAATATCAATCGTACTTCCTATCATTTCTTCTTTCCTCCTTCTTCATAAGTATAAATCTTTCTATTTTTTCTGAAATTAAAGTATTTAACAATTAATTCAGATACATAGTCTCCTCCAGTCTTTTTTAATAAATCAAACGAAGTTGATTTAGGAACTTTAACTTGTCCAATAATAAATCCTATAAAAGCGCAAAGCCCTAAAAAAATCCAACCGACAATAGATGCTCCAGCTGCACTAAAGATTGTATAAAAAATAGAACCGACACCAATTCCTATAAGAGTACCAATAAAACCTTTCATGGTAAATATGATTAATATTCTACCTTCTCCTTCAACTTCTCTAGGTATCAAATGTGTACCCATCGCCACACCTCCTAATCATTTGTAAATAAACTTACCCACTCATAATTATAACATATACGCAATTTTTTTTGTAGAAAAATATCTAATTTTATAAAAAAAATAATGAACTTTTAATATTGTTGTAACATTATCGTAATATTAGATTTTAATTTCATAAAGCCATACCTATTTTTATATTATTATCTAATCTCTAAAAGTATAATTTAAAATAAAAAAATAGACTGTAAAAAACTCTGAAAAGTGAAGTTCTTTCAAAGCCATTCTACAGCCACTACAATCATTAAATTTCAAATAGTAATTTTATTATTCTTATTTAGCTGCTTCGTTAGCACTTTCAACAATAGTATTTGCCAAATTATTACCATTTTTTCCTACTGCTATTCCAACAACTACTCTAGCTATTGCAGTTGCCGAAAATACAATAAGTGCACCAATCAAATAACTAACTACAGCTGATTTCATATTAGCCCTTGCATCTGCAGCACCCGTTATATACTTAATGCCTATATAAACAACCATACCAAGTGCAACTGCATAGCCAACCCATAATACTGCATTTGTAATCTTCCATGCTGCACCAACCAATTGACTCTCGCCCCCAGCAAAAACCACACTTATACATAAAGTAAGCATTGCAAATATTAAACTAACAACTTTTTTTACTTTCATACTTCATCGCCTCCATATCAATACAAACTCATCTATTTCTCATATTATACCATAAAAATACTAAAAAATCTATCATTCAGCATATAAAACCAAATAAACACATGAAAAATAACTTTTAGTTTGCATTAAATTTGATTTTGAGTCATTTTTGATAATATACTTAAGATATATATTTTTATATTTCATTGTAATTTAAGCAAGTCATCTATATCAAACCTCTTATGTCTATATTACATTTCATTCTCCAAATAGCAAAAAATAGTGGACATCTTTATTTAGTCCACTATTTCTCTTTCTTTGTGTCAATCCACAAAACAAATTTCTAAAATATAAAAATTGTTCTTACATACAGGTTTTTGTTAAAAAGTATTTGTACTTTTTATAAATATTAAGCACCAATACCCATAATCCAGCCAAGTATAGTGGAAGCACCAGCAATTATAATTGCGCCTATTACGTATTTAACAAGTGCACTTTTTAAATCTGCTTTTTCATTTGCAGATGCCATTACATATTTAATACCAACATAAATAAGCATTCCTAATGCTATGGCATAAGCCACAAATTGCACAAAGCCAAGTACTTTACTAGCAAGTGCTGTCGCTTCACCACTATATGGAGTTATCCCTGGTATACTGGCGAAAGCAACATTGCACATTGAAAATAGCATAGCAAATACCATTAATACGCTCATTATTTTTTTCATATTTTCCCCTCCTTTCTGCTATGTATGTATGCTTTTAAATATTTAAATCTACTTTTTGTTTGTCATTCAAATTCAAATTTGACAACCTCAATATATTAACTACTAGACATCACAGTTATTACAATATTCGTTATCTCTACTGCTAGAACTAAAATAATGCTACCAATTACCACCTTTAAGAGCATTCCTTTTAGACTCGCTTTTTCGTCTGCAGATGCTATAACATATTTAATACCTATAATCATTATCATGCCCAAAGCGCAAGCATACCCAACCCAACGCATAAGGCTTATTATGCTCATTGTAATAGCTTTTACATTGCCTCCATCACCACTAATAGATGGTGTAACACCATGAATGTACTCAGTTGCAAACGAAACAGAAGAAAGTGCAATAAGTGATACTATTGAAATATTCAAAAAAGCTTTTAATGCCTTTTTATTCATTTTCATCACCCCTTCATTTCCATAATAAAACCTAAAAAAGTTGAAGCACCCGAAATTAAAAGAGCTCCCAATATGTACTTCCATGCTGAACCTTTTAAAGTTGCTCTTTCATCAGCTGCAGCCATAACATACTTTGCTCCTAGCCACATCAATGTACCAAGAGCAATAGCATATCCTGCCCAACGTATAACTCCTAATATTTTCCCAGCAACCGTTCCTACACCTCCAATATTAGGATTTGATAACCCGTTGCCACCGCCAACAACTGTAATTATATCTGAAGCAAATACTACTGAATAAGCACTAAGAATCAAAAGTAACATCACGGTCAAAACAACTCTTTTTCTCATAACTTTTCCCTCCTAGTTTATCTCTAATACCTTAGTATTAAGTTTAAACAAATTAATAATCATAGGTCCAATCCATCCTGCACCAAAACACACAATAGTGCCAATAATCCAAGGAAAAACAGCAGCTTTAGCATTACTTTTATCTACAGCAGAAGATGTCATATACATAATACCTATTTGGATAAGTTTAGCAACACAAATAGCACCACCAAGTCCAAGTAAAATTTTAAGAATATTTCCCATAATTGCATTTACAGTACCCATTCCATTAGTTGCATATGCCATACTGTTAATGCAAATGCAAAAAGTAAAAACATTTATTAAAATAGTCATTAACTTATTAAATCTTCTATCTTTCATAAGACCCCCTCCAATACTTCAAGGCTTACTATTGTTATAATTATAGCATACTAATCTGCCCTATTCAACAAAATTTCACAAATTTTGGAGAGAAAGGCTCGAAAAAATTACATTTCTTCTTGACAAACTATACTTTTCCGTTTATACTAAGTGAGTACGAGATGGCGGAGTAGCTCAGATGGCTAGAGCGCCCGGTTCATACCCGGTAGGTCGTGAGTTCAATTCTCTCCTCCGCTACCATCAAAAGCCGCTAAATGTAAATTTAGTGGCTTTGTTTTTTTATTCACATTGTGCGGGTATAGTTTAATGGTAGAATACGGTGCTTCCGACCCCAAGGTGCGAGTTCGATTCTCGCTACCCGCTCCAATATGTTTTATAAGTTTTTAAATAATTAACATAGCACATATTTTTTGCTATATTAATCCTCTTAACTAAGATATCAAGTGATATATAATATATTTGCATACGGAGTGGTGCCGAAGTGGTCATAACGGTGCTGACTCGAAATCAGTTGGTGGCATTTAGCTACGCGTGGGTTCGAATCCCACCCACTCCGCCAAAAGCCCCTATATCAGTTTTATTTCTGATATAGGGGCTTTTTTAATATTTTTTAATTTTGTCCGTCTATTTTTTGCACTTCTTCAGGTGATATTGGTCTTAAATATTTGTATTTTCCAAAATTATGAGAACTTTTTGTTTTTCCTTCTGACTCAATAGATGTATCATCACCTGCATTATATACTTTTCCAGTCTCTCCTGCATAAACTTCAACATGCCCATTTACAGCTAAAATGTCACCTTTTTGTACATTTGAACTATCTTCTATTACCTCAAAATATTTAATACCGTTAATAATTCCGTTATTTTTAGCTATTTGGACATATACTTTCGAACTCTTTTGTAAAGAGAACTCATTCATCATTGTCTCGCAACCATTAGCTTGAGCATAATAGTACAAATATGCAGTAACTGCTGTACTGCAGTCTGTTCTATAAGCATCGCCGTATTTTTTTTGCTTTGAAGGAATAATTTCATGTGGCACATCCTTATTATATTTGAATCCGTGTGTTGCATAGTATCTTTTTACATCAAATACAGCACCTAGCCATGAATTATCATTTGGATCAGTTCTTACGAATTCTTCAAGTCCTTTTTCTTCTGTCAACAACATAAGTTTATAAACTTCAGAATTTACTCCTTCATAATTACTGCCAATATCTATTTTAGATAGTCCTTTATCATTGAGTAAATCTCTGATTGCTGTTTTCGTTCCATTTCCCATTTTACCATCAACAGTTCCAGTATAGTAACCTAATATTTTTAGTGTTTCTTGAAGTATACGACATTGTGTCTCATTGTTAACCAAATCAACTTTCTCTTTTCCTGAGATAATATTTTCTAAGTAATCAACTTTTTTATCGGTATATGTTTTTGTCTCATTTAGAATTTTTAGAATCATGTCCATAGACATATCCGAAACATCATATCCACTTTCGCCCATTCCATTTATCGACAAAAATGTTTTCATTGCATACTTAAAATCAGCATCGTTCTCACCATTTTGTACGCCTTGATAATATCCCAATGTGAAAAGTTTAGATTTTAATAGCAGTATTTTGTCCTCTTGTGTAGCTTCACCAGCATTAAGTTTTCCTCTTAGTAATTCCAATTTTTGATTAGCCATTCTTATAGCAGATTCTTCTTTTGTTTCTTTACAATTCTTTATGAAAGTATAAACAGCATCCGTAATATCATTTTTGTTGCCAATGTTTAACGTTGAACCTTGATTTTTTAATAGTTCATTAATAGCTGCTTGCGTTTTCTTTCCATACTTTCCGTCTATCTCGCCAACATTATAACCTTTCTCTGCCAATATTGTTTGAATCTCTTTTATTGCGTCTTCTGATTCAACATCAAAATGTTCTACATCATTGTTTACATCTTGTAAGCCTGTATAATTAGTACTTCCACATACAATACAAATCTTTTTAGCCTTTATGTATTTATTATTTTCACTTCCGCCTATAACATCCATATATATGTGTACATCTTCGGACTTGTAGTTACAGTCATCACATATTTTTCCGTGTTTACCATTACACAAATCTACCGTTTCACCGAAATGATGTGCACCATATTTTGTTGTATCAACCTTTCCTTTTGAATTATACATATTTCTATATCCACATTTACTGCAGATAGTATAGTGTCCATAGTAGTCTTTCTTTAGGATATATTCGTGCTCACACTCTGTTGCACCGCCCATATAAACGTAACCACAAATCTGACACTCATAATATTTTCCATTCTTACCATTTACAAATTTATAAGAATGATATTTACATACCCAACCACAAACATCACAACTATTTGTTGCACTATTAATTTGATGTTTTTCATATTTAGGACTAACTGCATTACATGTTAAACAATGCATATAGTGTCCTTTTGAATCACTACTATATCCAGCTTTTCCTGTATATATGTGTCCTTTTGCCTTAATTACTTCTCCACAATCCAAGCATTTACCGTCTTTTTCACAAGTTAAATCTATTACATTCTTGTGCTCACATTTTGGCATACTATTTTTATCTATATATCCGCAAACACATTTATATGTTGATGGATCTATTACGTGGCTTGTAACTGTTGATGAAATTTTTTGGTTACATTCAGTACATTTTTTGTAATGTCCCTTTGAATCGTAACTCCAATTAGAACTTACTGTATGAGATTTTTTAGGTATTTCTCCAGTATCTATTAATTCATTACATTTCGAACATCTTATTTCATATTTTCCAGCAGATGCACAAGTAGCTTCTTTTGTTGTCTTTCTAGTTGATGTAGTATGCGGACATACCGATGCTGCATTTACGTATCCACATACTGTACATTTTCCGTTTGAATCATAAGTATGACTTCCAACATTCATTCTATATCCACATACCGTGCATTTTTTATAATGCTCTCTTGAACTATGTTTCCAAGTAGATGCCTTATGCTCTTCGATAGTTGGGCTAACAGCATCACACACTTCACAATGTTTATAGTGTCCTTTACTATCACTACTGTATCCTGCACTTCCTGAATATGTATGCCCTTTCGCCTTAATTTCTTGACCACAATCTTGGCATTTACCATTCTTTAAACAAGTTAATCCAACTACATTTTGGTGTGTACATTCTGCAGTTGTTACCTTTTCAGTATATCCACATGTACCACATTTGCCATTTGAATTAAGAGTATGTTTTGCAAATCCAGACTGATATTTACATACCGTACATTCTTGATAATGTTGATTAGAATCATGTTTCCAAGTATATGTATGTGATGACATCTTTAATTTTTGACTACATACTGTACATAGTTTGTAATGATATGATGATTCTTTTCCCCATTCAGTAGTTTCTTTATGTCCTGATGCTGTGCCTTCTTCGTATCCACAAACACTACATTTTTTAGGTTCGGTGCAACTTGACAAGGTAAAGCTATGTGTCATAACTGGCTTAATTTCTTCTCTTGATATTCCACATCTACTACATTTATATTTTGTTGTAGTACGTGTGCATACACTAGAACTTCCTACTGTTTCTTGATTATTACTTGTTACATTCCAGTTATGTCCAAGTTTTTGACCAGAAGTAGCTCCACAGCTGGTACAAGTCTTCGGTTTCGTACATGTTGCAGCTTTATATGAATGTGCTTTTTTTGGTATTGTTACTGGTTTTATCAAAGCATTACAACTAGCGCATCTAATTTGTGCTAATCCCGTTTCTGTACATGTGGCTTCTCTTTTAGTAATTCTTTTAGAAACAGGATGGCTACAAGCACCAAATGAAACCGAGCACAACAAAATTAAAATAATACTTACTAAACAACAAAAATGTTTAACTTTCTTCATTTGTATCCCCCTTACAAAATAACCGCATTTACAAAGTGCCAGTTATTAATCGTATATACAATATCTTATATTATGTTGAAAAATATGTAAATCTTTTTGTACAAAAAATAGGAACGGAATTTTTCCGTCCCTCTGGGTATTAGTTTTCAGGAGCCAAGTATCTCATAGAAACCCAGCCCAAATATTCGGCTCTCTCTGCATTACTGCAGTATGCCCAAATGCGTCCATCTGACGTCGGAACGTATTTCTCTACCGATACGACATCTCCTTTGTACAGAAGCCCACATATATCAGCTTGAATGTTACCTTCTTCTCGAATGTTCACCATGTTTCCAGTAACTTTCATGTATTTTCCCAGTTTAAATTGCTTACCACTAGAAAAATACAAATCTGCTACATTTGCATATCCATACCTATACTGCAAATCTTCTTCATCATGCAATACTTGTGCCCACACATAGTTATCGTCCGGATAAAATTCAAAAACTTCAATGTCATCTCCTTTAACGAGTGTAGCATATGCCGGTCCATCATCTGTTGCCCAAAGCCGCAATTCGGTGTCTACGTTTGCCGTCATCATTACCGCAGTTTGTACTACTTTTTCCTGTTCATAGGCTTCCGCCACCGAAACAGAAACAAAGCTGAAAACTAAAATGGTCATAAGGATTGTTGCAAGAATTTTTTTCATTGAAATATCCCTCCCAAAAAAATATATTACTACACCCATATTTTACCACTTTTTAAACATTACGTCAACTTGCTAGTTTTTTCTTTTATTTTTTATAAGCTTTATTCCGTCATCTATAAATTCATTTTTAGTCACCCATGCCATACCAAAATAAGTTATAACACCCAAGACAACTGAAACAAAAATCAAAACAAATCTAGAAAAATCAAATTTCGATTTTAACAAATAAAGTACAATCGCCATCACACTAGCTGCACATATTGTTTTTAGGCTTTCTATAAATGTAGTTTTATCAACAATTCCTGGACATTTTTTATTAATTCTCCACATCATAATCACAGCTGTTAATAAAGAAGTTATAGATGCTGCAAGTGGCAAACCTATATACCCAATCATGTTAACAAATATGATACTCAAAACAATATTTAAGACAATTGCTATTCCGCTAACAATCATAGGTGTCTTTGCATCTTGCATAGCATAAAATGCTTTATTTAAAACTTCCATTATTCCGTATCCAATCATTCCTATTGCATAAAACATAAGTGTTGCAGCTGTTAGATCTGTAGAGTGTGATGTAAACTCACCTCTCTCGTATATAATTCCTATTATACTTGTACTTAAAAATCCTATACCAACTGCCATAGGAATAATAAAGAATATAGATATTTTCAAAGATTTATTTAATACTTTTACAAATTCGTCTTTTTTACTATCAGCGCTTAATTTTGAAAGCTCTGGGAATATTATATTTGAAAGTGTATATGAAAATACACCAACAACAATCAAATACAATGTATATGCATATTCAATAGCTGAAACTGCCTCTCCACCTTCTAGTCCAGATGCTAGTCTCAAATTTACAATATTATTAATTGGTTGTACCCAAGAACTAATTAAAATCGGCAAAGCAAGTTTAACTATCTTTTTTAAACCTTCATCTTTAAAATCGACTTTAAAACTATATTTAAACCTTTTTTTTATCGCCGCTGGAAGTTGCACTATTATCTGTGTTCCCCATCCTATAAGCATAGCAACAGCAGCACCTTGAACTCCAAATTTATCATTGAATACAAGCAAATATAAAATAAGTATTCCGTTTGATACAACACTTATAATCGCTGGTATGTTAAATTCATCAAGCGATTGTAAAAAGCCAACAAAAACATAAGCAACAGCCGTAAAGAAAAGTACTGGAAACAATATTCTACTAAGTTCAACAGTAAGACTCATTGTTTCAACATCTAACTCTGGTGCAATCAACTTAACTATAGGTCCTGCAAAAATAGTTCCTAAGATTGAAAGCAACAAAGAAATTATAATTATTACATTTAAGAAATTATTTGCAAACGCAATTGCTTTTTCTTTTCCCTTCTTTTGTATATACTCATTAAAAACTGGTATAAACGTAGAAGATATTGCAGCTCCTAAAGTCAAATCCAAAAGTTGTAGTGGAATTCTAGAAGCAGTAAAAAAGGCGGTTGCCGCCGCCCCTGTACCATAGCAACTTGCAAAAACCATGTTCCTTACAAGTCCTAATATTTTCGCTAAAAACATAGCACTAAACATAAACGTAAACGTTTTAATTAAATTCTTTTTCATTACCACACCCCTAGCACCAATTTCATAATAACAACAAGTAGTACACCTGGCACTCCAAGTAATCCGATAATTCCTATAGTTATAGCATTAACAGCAAGCTTCATTCCAAGAATATTAAGCATTATAAAAAGAGCTCCACCTAGTATTACATTTATTATTATCATCGACATTCTTTTAGCTGTTTTAAGCATTAAGTTTATTAAAACAAGGATGATAAAAATTGCAACTGCATATGCTGATATCGTCTCTATTCCCACTGTTAAAGCCCTCCTTTACTTCTAATCTTTAGTACATCTTCAACTTATATTCTATCACAAACATCTAACTGTGCAATATTTTTTCTACACTTCGTATTCAAACTCCCAGTCAAATATTCTAACAATATCTCCTTCCATTATTCCCATTCTTCTAAGTTCACTATCAATTCCCATTTTCTTAAGCATTAAATGGAAGTAACTTAAAGATTCATAGTCAGAGAAATTAATCCTTCTCATAAGATTTTCTATATCTTTACCTTCAACAACAAAAACTTTTCCGTCTTTTTTAATCGTCCATCCGTCTTCTTCCTCAAGTGTATAATAAGCTGTTTTATCGATTTCTTCTAGTTCTTCCTTTGGAATAGTTTTTAATATTTCTGAAATTCTTGTAAATAACTCTTTTAGTCCTTCGCCAGTTACAGCAGAAATTTTATAAATCTCATAGCCTTTTTCTTTTGCCACTTTTTCAAGTCTCTTAAAGTTTTCTTCGTCTTGCAAAACATCTGCTTTATTTGCTGCAACCACTTGTAGTTTATTAGCAAGTTTTTCGCTATATCCTTTTAATTCATTATTGATAGTTTTAAAATCTTCTACAGGATCTCTGCCTTCTGTACCAGCAACATCTACAACATGAAGTAAAATTCTAGTTCTTTCTACATGACGTAAAAACTTTAGTCCAAGCCCTACACCTTCACTAGCTCCCTCGATGAGTCCAGGAATATCTGCCATAACAAAACTTTCGCCATTATCTAGCTTAACAACACCAAGATTTGGCTCTATAGTAGTAAAGTGATAATCTGCTATTTTAGGAGTAGCGGTAGTCATTCTAGAAAGAAGTGTAGATTTTCCTACGTTTGGAAATCCTAAAAGACCAACATCCGCAATTAGCTTTAACTCAAGTATTATAGTCTTTTCTATACCCGGCTCACCCGTTTCAGCAAAATTAGGAATTTGTCTAGTAGCTGTAGCAAAATGCACATTGCCTTTACCGCCATTTCCACCTTTTAATATACACTCAACTTGTCCAACTCCAGATAAATCTGCTATAACTTTGCCAGTAGCCTCATCTTTAACAACAGTTCCTTGTGGTACCTTTATATAAAGATCTTCACCTTTTTTGCCATTACATCTATTACCGCTTCCTGGTTCACCATCTTTTGCGATATACTTTTTCTTGTATTTAAAATCTATAAGAGTATTTAAGCCCGTATCAACTTCGAAAAACACACTTCCGCCTTTTCCACCGTCGCCACCGTCTGGTCCTCCGTTTGCTACATATTTTTCTCTTCTAAATGTGATAGCACCGTTTCCGCCTTTTCCAGAAGCGATTATAATCTTTGCATAATCTATAAACATACTTAATTTTCCTCCAAACTTTCCATAAATCCTAGTTAGTATACCATAAAAAGGCTTAAAATACAACATCGTTGGTTACATAAACATTATAACCATTAATTTCGTCGACAACTTTATAACTTTCCTTCACATAATCATCAATAATCTTAGATTCCTGATAAAACAAATCATCCCTTTTTAAAAAAATAGTATTCTTCATATTTTTCATGGTTTCGACAAGCCTATTTTCCCCATCATAGCCAAGGTTTCCTTGAAATAATAAATCAAACTTGTTATTATCATATCTTTCAAGTGGTATCATATATATTCCCGCATCTGGAGATAGTATATAAACCTTAAAACCTAGTGACTCTTTATCTTTAATATATTCTGTCACTTCATTAATGTCTTTTACTTGTTCGTCGTTTAAACCAGCGTATTTATACTTTTCTATGCTATTATTGATTTCATCATAATTCCAAGTGCCCAAGGAACTTCCCATAAATACAAGTGTATATCCTAAAAACATCAAAAAAGGAATCCATGAAGCATTGTTAATCTTTGCTAGCTTATTTTCGAAAAACAGATTTATATAAAAGAAAATCAATGGAAAAGTCGCCACTAGCATTAATCCACAATGATATTCATTTATAATCGGAATTACTATGAATAGGATAGGAATAGTATAAAAAGTAAGCATCACCATTTTTTCGTGCCCAGGAATAGTTCTACATTTCTTAATAAAACATAAACATATACTACTACTTATAAACGTTATAGGAATTGAAGTGTAGTAATTAAAGAAAGTTCCAGTTCTATTTTTTTGTCCAAACTCGAATATCGCAAATATACATTGATCTAAAAAAGGCATTAGAGATTTGTTTATCAAAAGCCAGATAAAATATGGTACAGCAACAATTAATATTCCAAAAATTTTTCTTAAACTACTCCATTTTTCCTCGTTTTTTCTTAAACAAAATATTTTATACACATCATAAAGAAGTGAAAATATTATTGCAAGTCCACCTATCGTTTGCTTACTTGCTGCTGAAAGACCTAGCATCACTCCTATTAAGTAATCATATATTTTCTTGCTTTTTTCTTGCTTTTTTAACTCAAAAATCATAGCAATAAAAATAAACCAAATAGTCATAATATTATAACTATATAAAAATAACCACCAAAATGAGTATGCTAATGTAAGAAAAATTATTAAACACCAATTTAATGTAGTAGATTTATTAATTTTTTTTAAAAGTTTGTATATTGTAACCGGAAACATAGCTCCAAGTATAGACATACAAATATAAAAAACAAACGCACTATCTCCAAAAACTCTCATAAATAATTCTGCTATTTGAAACATCAAAGGTGTTACTATCATATTTATATATTTATATGGCATATAACCATTTACCATTTTTAAAGACATATTGTATAGCCATAGAAAATCTCCCGAAATCTCATTTTGAGATAAATATGCCGTAAAGCATATTCCAAAAAAAGCTAAAAATATTATTATACATTTGAAAATTTCACTATAATTGCATCTAATACCTTTTATCTTCATACTATTTCTCCTTAACGTGTTCAAATGATTTTTCAAGTACTTCTCTTACATGATCATCATCTAATGAATAATAAACAATCTTCCCCTCTTTTCTAGATTTAATAAGCTTTGCAACTTTCAAAGCCTTTAGCTGATGTGAAATTGCTGAACGTGTCATATTTAAAAGATACGACAAATCCGAAACACAAAACTCGTCTAACTGCAAAGCCATAAGAAGTTGCAATCTTGTACTATCTCCCATAACCTTAAAAAAATCTGATAAATCACTTATTTCACCATACTCTGGCATTTTCTTTCTAGCTTTATTCACCAATTCAACATTTTGTGGCTCACAGTCACATCTATTTTCTATCATATACAAAACCTCACTATAAAAACCTAAACTTTTGCATAAATTATATCATATAAATTTCCACTAAGAAAAGGGGACGGAGGAAATTTCTCATTTTTGAGAAAA